>Ga0315298_1000144_pt1 | contig 139502 bp, 128 predicted proteins | sample WHS_1_MG_FD_203077 | JGI IMG/M metagenome (GOLD analysis project Ga0315298, IMG submission 203077) | Extremophilic microbial mat communities from Washburn Hot Springs, YNP, Wyoming, USA - WHS_1_MG | ecosystem: Environmental > Aquatic > Thermal springs > Hot (42-90C) | place: USA: Wyoming...
TGGACTGGCCGGGATAGGGCGATCAATGACCCTTTGGACAACCCCAAAAAGAAGACCTCCCCGATCCTTTTTTGTCTATATTATTATGAGACCCTTAATGACTTCAATGCCGGTCTTTTCTTCGGACTTATCCAACGGGGACCTTTGCCCGCTCGGCATTCCCCCGCCCTTGGCGGGGGAATGCCCCAAAGGAAAAGGCCGCTTACGGAAACACCTTTGCCTCAAGCGGCTTCCAAGAGTTTCTTCAAGGGATTGAGGATACTGATGGGCACCGGCGGAGAATTGAGATAGAGGTTGAGGAGAGTAACATCGGTTTTGATTTTTTCCGCCGCTTCTTCCCAACTGATTCCTTTGGCTTCCAATTTTTCCTTCAGTTCGTTCAGCTCCGATCTTTCCATATCTTTCTTCCTCCCGTTTTTTTATAATTCTTGTATTCGGTTGGAGCGGGCAAAACAAGGCAACTTGCAATCCGAAACGCCCGACTCTCCGTATCAGTTTCCTACCGGCCAGCGGGAGAGGGCATCCAGGTCCAGGGTGTCCTTTTTCCCTTGTTCGAGATAATAATTTCCTATCCAGGCGATCATGGCCGCATTATCGGTGCATAGGGCTGGTGAGGGGATGAACAATTCCAATCCTTCCGTTTTGGCCAGTTGTTGAAAACGGCGGCGGATGTAGTTATTGGAGATCACCCCTCCGGCCAGGACCAGCCGGTTGACCTGATATCGGTCTCGGGCTTGCTCCACCTTTTTTAGGAGCATATCGGCCACGGCCTCCTGAAAGGAAGCGGCGATATCCTCCACGGCCAATCCCCCGGAAGGTTCCGCCGGCTCAGAAAAACCCTTGACATAATTCACCACCGCTGTTTTGATTCCGCTGAAGCTGAAATCCAAGGATTCGGCCGAAGCCATGGCCCTGGGGAAAGGGATAGTGGGGCGCCCTTTCTCTGCCAAGGATTCGATAATCCTTCCGCCCGGGTAGCCCAAATCCAGCAGTTTGGCCACCTTGTCGAAGGCCTCGCCGGCGGCATCGTCCCGGGTTTTCCCCAAAAGATTATATTTGCCGATATCCTTTACCAAAAACAAGGACGTATGTCCACCCGAAACCGTCAGGGAAAGAAAGGGAAAAGGGACCTCTCTCTCCAAAAAAATAGAACAAATGTGTCCCTCAATGTGATTGACTCCGATCAAAGGGATCCTCCTATAGGCGGATAGGGCCTTGGCGAAGCTGAGACCCACCAACAAGGCCCCCACCAAACCCGGGCCGCGGGTGACGGCGATCCCTTCAACGGCCGTAAGAGACAAACCGGACCGGGAAAGGGCCTCTTCCACCACCGGGACGATCTTATCCAGATGATTCCTCGAGGCCAGCTCCGGGACCACGCCGCCATAAGGGCGATGAACGGCGACCTGGGAATAGACCACATTGGACAAAAGCTCCCTGCCGTCCTTCAGGACGGCTGCGGCCGTCTCATCACAGGAGGTTTCGATAGCCAAGATCAACATATTGGGGAAAAGATAAAGGTTAAAGGGGAAAGGCCGTTGTCTTTTCCTGCCCCTTCGATCAACGATCCTCCTTCCTTAACTCGGCAAGGCTTACAGGTGCCTTTCCGGCTTTTCCTGCAATTCCTTCAGTCGAAAATGATACGGTTGCGGCCTTCGGCCGAAGCAGGTTCCCAAACTCTCGAACAGGCCCAGCTCTTCAATGTTCACTTCTCGACGTTTGATGGCTTCGGAAGTGGGCATGTAGTTGATTTGGTCGCCGTCGACGCTGACCACGGTGGAACCGATTTTCCCTTCCAAGAGGAGGAACAGGGCGGCGGCCCCGGCCTTTTGCCCGAAATTCACATCGAAGGCCGAGGACTGGCCGGAGCGGACCAGATGGCCGGGTGTCACTTCCCGTACCTCGGGGATTTCATACACCCCTGGGGCGTACATCCCTACTTTCTTCATGAAGGCCTTCACCGCCGGGTCTTCCTTCAGCCGTTTTTCCAACTGCTGGCGCACATACCTTCCTGCCCCGGCCAGTTTCTTGTGACCGAAGGCGTCTACGCCGGCCGATTCGTCGTAGAGCAATTCCCCGTTGGCGTTCTTGATTCCTTCGGCGACGACGATGATGTAGGTTCCGGCCTTGACGTCGCTGCGTTCCACCCGACCGCTGTAGGTCTTCCACATGTGTTGGTATACCACATCAAAATCCACAGGGATTTCGGGGATTAGAATGCAATCCGCCTCAGCTCCCAGACCGCCGCGCAGGGCCGTATGGCCGGTATAGCGGCCGAAGACCTCGATGACCAGGATGCGATTATGGCTTAGTCCTGTAGTTTTCAGATCGCGGACAAAGATGGCGATTCGGTTGATCGAAGAATCGGCCCCGACACTGTAGGGTTGGAGATCCAGGTCCATGGTCTTGGGCACATGGACGCAGGGGATGTCTTGGGAAGTAAGGTCCATGACCACACTGCCAGTGTCGTCCCCGCCGCTGATGATCAGGGCGTCGATCTCAAACTTTTTCAGGCCTTCCTTGATCCGCTCATACTTGCGGGGATCCGCGATCTTGCTGATCTTGACCCGGGAATGTCCGGCCTCGGAACCGGCCAAAGAGGCCTCGATGCGGCTGACCCGGTCGGCATCCAACAAGACCACCTTTTCCATGTCTACTAAATTGTACAATCCGGCGTAACCGTTGGGGATGACCACCGATTCAATGCCCAAGGCATAGGCCTCACGGGCAATCCCTTTGATGACCGCGTTCAAACCGCCGCAATCACCGCCGCTGGTGATGACGCCGATCCTTTTGATTTTTTTCGTGTCTATCATATATGACCTCCTTTCCCCTGGTCGGCCTTGGGAAAAACCCTTCAGCCGAGGATCCTGTTAAAGGGTTAAATAGGCCTTAATCTTTTTAAAGGTTTTTTCTTTGATTCCCTTGATCTCCATAAGTTGATGCAAAGAAGTGAATCCGCCACGGTCCGTTCGAAAGGCCGTGATTCGTGCGGCCAAAACAGGGCCGATCCCGGGGAGAAGGGCCAGCTCTTCGGCTGTCGCTCGATTGAGCGGCAGGGGGCGGCCAAGGATCCAGAGGGTTTTAACCGAGCAGGGGCCTTCGCGATAACGGAGCCGACCCTCCGAATCGAAAAAGAAGGTTAAAGAAATTTCCCGGGATCGGGTAAAATCCGGCCGGGCCGCCGGACCGAAGGAGACGGCCGTTGAGGATTCCGTGTCCTGAAGTATTTGGTCGAAGGTCGGGGCGTGGGTGTAGGTCAATAAGGCCGGTCGACCCGCTATCCCCCGGGCCTCGACGATAAACGGTGAGGGTGGGATGGATTTCGCTACGGCCTTCGCCGGATGATGTCTGAGGAATTCCAAGCGGACCCCCATGAAAAACAATAAGATGAGGAAAAGAAGGAGGACGCCTCTTTGTCGTAAAGCGTAAGGACCCATATTGTGCCCCCTTATCCCTCCAAGGTTCAAGCAAATGGAACGGGCCTTATGGCGAAATCCTTCTCCTTTGATGCAGCAAAGGCCTCTTTTCTGGATACCCCATCGGTCACCCACCGGCTGTCCTTATTCCGACCAATGGAGACAATGGACCGGGCAACTGGCTATAGCCTCTTCGATTTTTTCCCGGGGACACCCTGTCGGATGGACGACCAAGGCCTTTTCGATACTCTCGTTTAAGGCGAAAACCTCGGGACAAATCTCGACACAGCCACCGCAACCGATGCAGTCTTCCGTCTCGATGTAAGGTGTAGGTTCCATGTCCTTCGAGGTTCGAATCCCGCGGGTGCGCCGAAGGGCGGGAGAGGCTCTCTTTTCGGCTATCGTTTTCTTTTTTTATCTTCCTTATAGAGCTTGTAAGTGATACTGTCCACCAGGGCCTGCCAGGAGGCTTCCAAAATGTCGGTGGAGACCCCAACGGTCCCCCATTTTTCTTCGTGGTCTCCGGATTCGATGAGGACCCGGACCTTGGCCGCGGTCCCTTCGACACTGGAGAGGACCCGGACCTTGTAGTCGTCCAGGCGCATTTCGTTCAATTCCGGATAGAAGCGGAGCAAGGCCTTGCGCAGGGCGTTGTCCAGGGCGTTGACCGGACCGTTGCCCAAGGCGGCCGTGTGTTCCACCTCGTTTCCGACGCGGACGATAATCGTCGCCTCCACCACCGGAGGTTTCTCTTCGCGGATCTTCTGGACGGTGACGCGATACCATTCCAATTCGAAATACTGCATGGAACGGCCCAAGGCCCGATTCATCAAAAGCTCGAAGGATCCCTCCGCCCCTTCGTATTGAAAGCCCTGATGTTCCAATTCTTTCAATTGCTGAAGGATGTTTAAAACGGCCGGATCTTTGCTGGAGACATTCAAGCCATAGCGTTTGGCCTTGGAGAGGATGTTGCTCCGGCCGGCCAGATCGGAGACCAGGATGCGCTGGACGTTGCCGACCAGTTCGGGCCGGATGTGTTCGTAGGTCTCGGGGTTTTTTAAGACGGCGCTGACATGGATGCCCCCTTTGTGGGAAAAGGCGCTGGCCCCGACATAGGGCTGGTATTTATTGGGACGGATGTTGGCCAGCTCGTTGACGAAACGGGAAACCTCGCTGATCATCCGCAGCTTTTCAGGGGGCAATACGGGCAGATTCATCTTCAGTTGGAGGTTGGGGATGATGGAACAAAGGTTGGCGTTGCCGCAGCGGTCGCCGAAGCCGTTGATGGTGCCTTGGACATGGCGGATGCCGCATTCCACGGCGGTCAGGACATTGGCCACGGAGCATTCGCAGTCGTTATGGGCGTGGATTCCCAAAGGCGTGCCCTTGATTTCCTTTTTGACCGCGGAAATGATCGCGGAAAGCTGACCGGGAAGGGTGCCGCCGTTGGTGTCGCAAAGGACCAAAACATCGGCGCCCGCCTTTTGGGCGGCCTTGAGTGTAGCCAGGGCGTAGGCCGGATTGGCCTTGAAGCCGTCGAAGAAATGCTCGGCGTCATAAAAAAGCTTGTCCACTTGCCCGCGCAGCCAGGCCAAGGAATGTTCAATAACCTTCAGGTTGTCCTCCAAGGAAATCCGCAGGGCGTCGCGGACATGAACATCCCAGCTCTTGCCGAAAACGGTGACCACCGGCGTGCCGGCTTGGATCAGGGCCTTGAGATTCGGATCCTTTTCCGGTCGGGTCTTGGGATTATGGGTGCTGCCGAAGGCGGCCAGGCGGGCCTTTTTCAGCGGCAGGCCTTTCATGGATTCGAAAAACTGGACGTCTTTGGGGTTGGACCCCGGCCACCCTCCTTCGATATAGGAAACCCCAAAATCATCCAATTTTTGGGCGATGCGGATTTTGTCTTCCACCGAGAGGTTGAAATCCTCGGCCTGGGTTCCGTCTCGAAGGGTGCAGTCGTAGATTTCGATGGCGTGCATAGAAATCCTTTAATCGTACGGCGAAAGGTTGCCAGAATTTTGAAAATGTACGGGATGCTGGCTGCTGGATGCTGAACTAAAAATCGTGAAGCGTATCTCGTGAAGCGTATTTCGTTGTGGGTTCATTGGGTTTATTGGGTTACTTGGGTTGCTTGAGTTACTTGGGTTACTTGAGTTACTTGGGTTACTTGGGTTACTTGGGTTCATTGGGTTGCTTGGGTTCGTTGAGTTCACTCTGAACTCCGAACTCTGAACTTCAGATACTGGATACTTTCCTCGTTCCTCGAACCTCGTTCCTCGTTCCTCGCTCCTCTCTACTTCTTATCTTCATCCAAGTGAAAGGCGCTGTGCAGGGTCCGGACGGCCAATTCCGTATATTTTTCGTCGATGACGCAGGAGATCTTGATCTCCGAGGTGGAGATCATCATGATGTTGATCCCCTCCTTGGCCAGAGCGGAAAACATGGTGGTGGCCACTCCGGCGTGGTTGCGCATACCCAGACCGATGATGGAGACCTTGGCGATGTTTTCGTCTCCCAGGACCTGCTCGGCCTTGATTTCCTTGGCCACCTTCTTAACGATGGTCATGGTCTTCTTGAAGTCGTTTTTGGGGACGGTGAAGGTCAGATCGGTCAAACCTTCGGCGCTGGTGTTTTGGATGATCATGTCCACCACCACCCCGGCTTCGGAAATAGGGGTGAAGATCTTGGAAGCCGTTCCCGGCTTGTCCGGGACTTTGGTTATGGTGATGCGGGCCTCGTTTTTGTTGTAAGTGATCCCGGAAACCAGGATCCTTTCCATGCTTTTATCTTCTGGTACCACCATCGTGCCCTCCTTATGGGTGAAGGTTGACCGGACATGAACCGGGACCTTGTATTTTTTGGCGAATTCGACGGAGCGGATCTCCAAGACCTTGGCCCCCAAGCTGGCCATTTCCAACATCTCCTCATAAGAGATCTTTTTTAATTTTCGGGCCTTGGGACAGATGTTGGGATCCGTGGTAAAGACCCCTTCCACATCGGTATAGATCTCGCAGACCTGGGCCTTTAGGGCAGCGGCCACGGCCACGGCTGTGGTATCCGAACCGCCTCGGCCCAAGGTGGTGATATTCCCCTGTTCATCTTGTCCCTGAAATCCGGCCACGACGACGATGCGGTCCTTGCGGATTTCTTCCATGATCCGGCGGGTGTCGATCTCGCTGATCCGAGCGCGGCCGTAGGCGTTGTCGGTGATGATGCGGACTTGATGTCCCAATAAAGAGACGGCCTTGTAACCGAGGCTCTGGACGGTGATGCTGAACAGGGCCACCGAGACCTGTTCGCCCGTGGAAATCAAGACATCCACTTCTCTGGGATTGGGGGTTTCCGTGATTTCATGGGCCAAGCGAAGGAGACGGTCCGTTTCGCCGGCCATGGCCGAGAGGACAACCACGACATCGTTGCCTTTCCGCTTGGTTTCAATGACCCGTTCGGCCACCTTGCGGATTCTCTCCAGGTTGGCGACGGAGGTCCCACCGAATTTCTGAACGATTAATGACATAAAAGTCCTCCTACAGGATGAAAAAGGCTTATTGCTCCAGATGGTGATATCACCGCCATAAGGTCAGCAACTTCCGGAGTTCGTTTCTCTGGGAGAAGGTTCCCAAACCTAACAGACAAACCTTTCTGCTTTCAGGGCCGAGTATGGAGATGTGGATATCCAATCGGTCTTCGGGCAAATGGGGAATACGCTCGGCCCATTCGATCACCGTTATCCCTGGACCGTCCCAATATTCCTCCAGGCCCAGTTCTTCCACCTCCTCCGGTCGGTTAAGCCGATAACCATCGATGTGAAAAAGCGGGATGGCTCCCGGATATTCATTGATCAAGGTAAAAGACGGACTGGCCACTAGTCGATCATCCGTCCCCAACCCCTGGGCCAGGCCTCGGACCAGGCAGGTCTTCCCGGCCCCCAGTCCCCCGTAAAGGCCCAGAAAATCGCCGGGACGAAGACAGGAAGCCAATGCCCGGCCCAATCGCTCCATGGCCTCTTCCCCCCAGACCTCGATTTCTCCGAAGTGCGCTTCCAAGTTCCTTTCTTCACTCGGCCAAGGAGCGGACGATGTCCTTCTTTCCGATGATGCCGACCAATCGCCCCTCTTCCAGAACCGGAATGGAATGAACGCGTTTTTCGGCCATGAGGGTGGCGATGTCTTCCACCGGGGTCTCGGGGGAGACGGTGATCACCGGTTGGGACATGATTTCACCGGCCGTTAAGCCGATCATCTTCTTGATCTCTTTCTCCACTTTTTGGGCCTTTTCCAAGAAGATGATGTAACCCATCAGGTTGATGACCGTGGGCAGATGAAATCGCTTGGTCCGATCAATGAGGTCGCTCTCGCAGACGATGCCGACCACTTTCCCTTGAGTGTCGAGAACCGGTACCCCACTGATATGTTTTTCGGTGAGGAGGGCGGCGATTTCGGAGACGGGCGTGTCTTCCCGAATGGTGATCACCTCCCGGGTCATGATGTCTTTGGCTTGCGGCATGATCAGTTCCTTTTTTAGTTCAGAGTTCGAAATACAGGATACAGGATAAAGGATAAAGGATCGAGGAGCGAGGATCGAGTATCCAGTATCCAGTATCCAGTATCCAGCATCCAGCATCCAGTATCATTAGTTCAGAGTTCGGGGTTCGGATTTCAGAGTAAACCCAATGAACCCAAGCAACTCAAGTAACTCAAGTAACCCAAGTAACCCTATAAACCCAATGAACCCAGGACGAGGAACGCTTCACGTATTTATATTTTCACTTCCTTTATCATGGGAATGGGTTCGGGGAGGGGGCTACCCCAAAACTTTTGGTCGGAAAGCAATCCAGGGACCTCTTCCAGCAATTCCGAGGCCAGGATTCCCTTTTCCCCTCTTTTTTGGGCCGCTTGCAGACCGATTTGACCATGGACGAAGACCCCGAGCCGGGCCGCCGCGCTTAAGGAAAGGCCCTGAGAGAGAAATCCCAAGATCAAGCCGGTCAAGACATCTCCGGTCCCTCCGCTGGCCAGGACCGAATGGGCCGTCGGGTTTAAATAGATGGGACCTTCCGGATCGGCGATGACCGTGCGGGGACCTTTTAAGACCACCACCACCTGCTTCTCCCGGGCGTAGGCGCGGGCGACCCCGATGCGATCGGATTGAACGGCTTCGACGGAAAGGCCGGTCAAGCGGGCCATTTCCCCCGGATGGGGGGTGAGGATCGCCCGCCCGGCCAAGGCCTTGAGGCCTTCGGGGGATTCGGCCAGATGGGTCAGCCCGTCGGCATCCACGACCATGGGGAGATGGGTGATGTGTTTGAAGAGGATCTGGAGCAGACTTTTGGTCTTGGCCGAAAGGGAGATGCCCGGCCCTACGGCCAAGGCCTTTTTCCCTTTAGAGAGGGTCTGAATCCTTAAAAAGGCCTCCGGTCCCAGACTCCCGGGGTCCCCTTCAGGGAGGGGTTCGGTCATGGCCTCGGTCAATTTGACTTCCATGATCGGATTGAGGCTCTCCGGAATGCCCAAGGTGACCAGGCCGGCGCCCGCCCGCAAGGCCCCCAAACAGGTCATGGCCGCGGCCCCGGTCTTACCAAGGGAACCGGCCAGGACCAGGACATGACCAAAGGTCCCTTTGTGGCCTTCCGGGTCCCGTCGGGGTAAAAGCCCGGCTAAGCGGAAAGGTTCCAAGAGTTCCACCGCTTCCGCCTCAGGGGGGTGATAGGTGGGGGCCAACCCGATGTCCACCACAAACAGCCGGCCGGTAAAACGGCAGCCGGGGAATTGGACCTGCCCGAGCTTGGGCATTCCGAAAGTGACCGTAACATCGGCGCGGGTGCAGATTCCCAAAGGACGGCCGCTGTCGGAGGAGAGACCGGAAGGGATGTCCACGGCCACCTTGGGTGGAGGCAGTTCGTTCATGGTGCGGATCCAGTCCCGCAAATGGCCGGTGATCCCCTTCTCCAGCCCCGTGCCCAGGAGGGCATCTACCAGGAGGTCGGAGTCCGCCCATTCAGCGGCAAATGCGGCCGTGTCCGTCGGGCCGGTCCATTCCCGAAGGGGGATGCCCAGCTTTTCCACCAGCTTCAGTTGATAGGCGGCATCGCCTTTCAGATGGTCTCGGGGACCGGACAAATAGACCCGGGCTTGTCCTCCGAGGAAATGAAAGATGCGGGCCGCGGCCAATCCATCCCCGCCGTTATTGCCCTTGCCGCAGAGGACGGCCAGTTTTTGGGCTTGGGGATAGCAGTGGCGGATGACCTGGATTACACCGCGGGCGGCGTTTTCCATTAAGACCAATCCCGGGATCCCGAGTTCCTCAATGGTCCGCCTATCCCATTCCCTCATTTGGCCGGCAGTGGTCAAGAGCATAACGTTTTCGTGAAGCGTTCCTCGTTCAGGGTTACTTGGGTTACTTGGGTTACTTGGGTTGCTTGGGTTACTTGGGTTACTTGGGTTTACTCCGAACTCTGAACTCATGATGCTGGATGCTGGATACTGGATCCTCGATCCTCGCTCCTTTATCCTGTATTTCGAATTCCGAAATAAAAAACGTAAAGCGTATCTCCTTTGGAATGGCTTTATCTTTCCAAGATCACCACGGCTACGGCGTAGCCGTCTTCGTCGGTCAAGGTCAAAAAGCTGTTTTTAATTCCGGCATCGCGACAGATCTCCTTGGCCCGTCCGTGCAGGACCAATTCCGGTTTTCCAAAAGAGTCGGAGGTCACCTCGATGTCTTTCCAGCGGATGCCGTGACGCATCCCCAGCCCGATGGCCTTGGAAAAAGCCTCTTTGGCGGCGAAACGCATGGCCCAGTAGCGGGTGGGACGGGCCTTGCTTAAACAATAAGACCGTTCCCTATCGGTGAAGACCTTTTCCTGGAAACGCTCGCCGAAGGTCTCCAACGCCCGTTGAATGCGGGAAATCTTGACCAAATCCACTCCGATGCCGTAAACCATGAAAAGGAAGCCCCACCAATACCATTTTCCCCAATATGTTGGCCTCGTTGCGATTTCTTTTATATAACAAGATATTATCCGGGTCAAGGGGAAATCCCGGCGGTCTTTAGGATTTTGGGATCCGGCAAGGGGATTGGTAACGTAGCTTGACTTTTTTCTTTATTCCTTAGTATAAGGTTTAGGGGCTGAAGAAAAAGGTTAGTGGAGGAGTAATTCATATCAGAAAGAAGGGGGATGCCATGGAAAGAGAAAAAAACGAAGGGGGAGGAATCAGTCGTAGAGATTTTATCAAAACCACCGCGGCTGTGGGTGCAGCCGCCACGATCAGCGGTTTCCCGACCTTTTTGCGCGGGGCCGCCCCCAAAGAGATTTTAATCGGTTCTATTCAACCCGTAACCGGTCCCATTCCCGACATCGGGATCGCCATGCAGCGGACCAATAAATTGGCGGTAGATGACATCAACGCCCGGGGCGGAATCAAATCCATGGGCGGAGCCAAGCTGAAACTCTTATTAGGGGATCATGAAGCCAAAGAGGAAGTGGCCCGGGCCGTAGCCGAACGGCTCATCAAGGAAGGGGCCGTTTGTTTGGTCGGGCCTTTTTTAAGCGGACCGGCCATGGCTATCGCCACCCTGGCCGAACAAAGGAATGTCCCTTTCGTTATTGATGTGGCGGCCATGGACGCCATTACCGCTAAGGGTTATAAGAACGTCTTCCGCTGTTTCCCGAAGACCGAACTCTTTATGGTCAGCATCGGTAAATTCTTGGAACAGATCATCAAAGAGAAAAAGGTTTCCATTAAGCGGATCGTGGTTTCCAATGTCGGGGACGCCTTCGGCCGGAGTCAGGGCGCGGCCTTTATTAAATATGTCAAGGACAAAAAGCTGCCGTTCGAGATCGTGGATCATATTGAATATCCCCTGGGAGTGAAGGACCTGTCTACGGAAGTGGCCAAAATCAAAGCCGCCAAACCGGATGTCCTGTTTCCCGTAACCCGTACCGGGGACGCCAAATTGATGATCCGGGAACTTTATAAACAACGGGTTGAATTGATGGGGATCATCAGTCCCGGCAGTCCCGGCTGGTATGAACCGGACAATATCCGGGATCTGGACAAGCTGGCCTATTACGTCATGGATAATGTCCCCTGGGTCAACCCCAAGAGCCCCAAATTCAAGGATGTCAACAGCCGCTACGAAAAGATGTACCCCGGCCAGTATCTGGATACCAATTCGGGCTGGGGCTATGTGGGGGTCCAAGTCATCGCCGACGCCTTGGAAAGGGCCAAATCGACCGATCCAGAGGCCCTTCGGGAAGCCCTGCGCAAGACCAACTTCAAAGATCATCCCATGGTGGGTGGGCCGATCGTTTTCGATGAGAAAGGGGATAACATCAACGCCACCACGGCTCTGATTCAGGTCTTGCCCGATCCCAAGATGGACGATCGGGTGAAGGTGGTCTTGCCCAAAGAATTCGCCCAAGCCCCCTATGTCTTCCCCTGGAAACAGCTTTGGGAAAGAGGGGTCTAAACCCTTTGGCTCACCCCAGGGGAGATGAAGGGGGGCCTCCCTATGGCCTTTCAGACGGCCGTCGTTCTTAAAAACGACGGCCCTTTTTAGAAGGCTTGATCAGGTCGAAGCCGTGGGGCGTTACCATGGTCACCCAAAGAAGAGCAAAGCGAAATGAACGCTGAATTGGTCCTTCAGTTGGCGGTACAGGGATTCTTGATGGGAGGGGTCTATAGTCTGATCGCCTTAGGCCTCTCCCTGATTTTTGGGGTCATGCGGGTCATCAATTTCGCCCATGGGGAAATGATGGTCTTTTCCATGTTCCTGACCATCACGGTCCTCCTCCACTGGGGGATAGAACCCTACCTCTTTTTGCCCGCCGCCGCGGCGATCATGTTCGCCATCGGCTACGGCATTCAACGGGTCTTCGTCAATCGAATTTTGGATATGCCCGAGGCCATGCAGGTCCTGGTCCTGGTCGGCATGGGGATTATCTTTGAAAACAGCACCCTTATGATCTGGGGCGGCAGCGATATCAGTCCCAAGACCCGTCTGGCCCTTTCCTCCTTTCGGTTAGGACCGGTCAGTGTCGATGTCCCCCGCTTGATCGCTTTCGGTTTGGCGGTCCTGATCACCCTGGCCGTTTTGTTTTTTTTGAAGAAAACCACGGTGGGTAAGGCCATTCGGGCGGCGGCCGACAACCGGTTCGGCGCCCTGATCATAGGGACCCGTATCAACCGCCTCTATGGAATTTGTTTCGGCATTGGAGCGGCTTGTGTGGGCGCCGCGGGATCGCTCTTGGTGCCGCTCATGCCGGCCAAGGCGACCATGGGGGCCCCTTATACCCTGATTTCCTTTGTCATCGTTATCTTGGGGGGAATGGGAAGCCTCGTCGGCGCCTTGGTGGGTGGGTTGTTTATCGGGGTGGCGGAGTCATTGGGATCGGTCTTTCTGCCCAGCACCATGAAGCAGGTGGTCAGTTTTTCCATCATGGTCTTGATCCTTTTGTTACGGCCCCAGGGTCTTTTTGGAGGGAAAGGATGAACCGGCTTTACAGCTTTCTGGCTGTGATTCTGGGCATCCTCCTGGTCCTTCCCCGGGTGCTCAATAATTATTGGCTGGAGATCTTCATCCTCATCTTTTACTACGCCTACTTGGGCCAATGTTGGAATATTTTGACCGGATATTCCGGCAACATTTCCCTGGGCCATTCCCTTTATCTGGGCATCGGGGCCTATACCTCCACCCGCCTGGCCATGGTTTTGGGGTTGACTCCCTGGGTGGGGATGTTCGCCGGGGCCTTGCTGGCCCTGGTGGTAGGGCTGTTCATCGGATTTTTAGGGTTCCGCTTCGGGCTTCGCGGTGTGTATTTCGTTTTAATCACCATTTCCTTTGCCGAAATCGGCCGCTTGATCGCTTTGCATATGGACAGCCTGGGTTCTTTTATGGGCCTTTTTATCGATTTCAAACCGGGCTTCTGGAACATGCAGTTTCGAAGCAATGTCCCCTATTATTATATCGCCTTGGGGTTGCTCCTTTTTTCCTTGATAGTGGTGCGGATTTTCGAGACCTCGAAGATCGGTCGTTCATTGGTGGCCATCCGCGAGGATGAAGAAGCGGCCGAAAGCCTGGGGGTCAACACCTTCCGTTATAAAATGGGGGCCATCGCCTTAAGCGCCTTTATGACCGCCTTGGCCGGCACCTTTGACGCCAATCGGATCTTTCACCTGAACCCGGAGAGGGTGATGAGCATGGGTATGTCCATCGAGATCATCCTCCGTCCGATTATCGGGGGCATGGGAACGGTTTTGGGACCGGTGGTCGGTTCCTTTTTGATTACCTTGCCGGCGGAATGGATCCGTGCTTATCTCTCGGAGGTGGGCCGACCGGGTTTGCACATGGTCATCTACGGACTGGTGCTTATTTTGGTCGTCTTCTTTTTTCCGCGGGGAGTCATGCCTTTCCTACGCCGGGTTTTCGATCCCATGTTCTTTTCCCGCGCTCCGAAAGAGAAGGAGTAAGGGTTCCGGTATCGGCGGCCGGGGGAAAGGAGGGTTTTAAGTGCATCTGCTGACGGTTGAAGGCGTAAGCAAGCATTTTGGAGGACTTAAGGCCTTGGACCGAATCTCTTTTCATATCGAGGCGGGGGAAATCATGGCCGTCATCGGGCCGAACGGGGCCGGTAAGACCACCTTATTCAATGTCTTAACCGGATTTTTACAGCCGGACCAAGGGCGGATTTTCTTGGAGGGCCAAGGGCTATTGGGGAAAAAGCCCCATCAGATCTGTCGCCTGGGCATGGTTCGGACCTTTCAAATCGTCAAGCCCTTTTTGGAAATGACGGTTTTGGACAATGTCATCGTCGGCGCTTATAACCGTTCCCGCTCTCTGAACGAAGCCAGGGAAAAGGCCTTGGAGATTATCGACTTCGTCGGTCTCGGGGAAAAAAAGAGGGCCATGGCCTTCGAACTGACCCTGCCCCACCGCAAGCGGCTGGAATTGGCCCGGGCCTTGGCAACGGACCCCAAACTCCTCCTATTGGATGAAGTCATGGCCGGCATCAACCCCACCGAGACCGATACCCTTATCGCCTTGATCCGAGCAATCCACGGCAAAGGGGTGACCATTTTGTTGATCGAACATGTCATGCGGGGTGTGATGGCTTTGGCCCAGCGGATCGCCGTACTCAATTTCGGGCAAATGATCGCCATGGGTCCGCCGCAGGAGGTCGTTTCCGATCCTCAGGTCATCGAGGCGTATTTAGGGGAGGAGCGCGACGTTGCTCAAGGTTGAAGCAGTGGACGTCTTTTATGGGGATCTCCAGGCCCTGCATCAGGTTTCCCTGGAAGTCGAGGAAGGAGAAATCGTAACCCTCATCGGCTCCAACGGAGCGGGGAAATCTACCTTGCTCAAAACCCTTTCCGGGATCCTGAAACCCCGAAAGGGCAGGGTGAGGTGGTATGGGCAAACCCTTCCAAGCCTGAATCCCCATACTTTGGTGGAAATGGGGATCATCCAGGTCCCCGAGGGTCGTCAGCTCTTTCCTTCCCTTTCCGTTTTGGAGAATCTGGAATTGGGGGCCTTGAATCCCCGGGCCCGGAAAGCAAAGGAAGTCACTTTACGCAAGGTCCTGGAAATGTTTCCCCGCCTGGCCGAAAGGAAAAAACAAACCGCCGGCACCCTTTCCGGCGGGGAACAACAAATGTTGGCCATCGGACGTGGGCTGATGTCGCGTCCAAAAATTTTGATGTTGGATGAACCTTCCTTGGGTCTTTCCCCGCTGCTGGTCCGCAATATCTTCCAAATCATCCGGCAGATCCATCAAGAGGGGACAGCCGTCTTGTTGGTGGAGCAAAACGTCCATTATGCCCTCAAGGTGGCGCATAGGGGTTATGTCCTGGAAAATGGAACAATGGTGCAACAAGGGACGGCCGATGAGCTCTTGAATAACGACAGCATCCGCAAGGCCTACCTGGGCTTATAATCCCTTTGTTTGATGCCGCCGTCCCTCAAATCGAGAAAAAGTTTCAGGAAAACCCGGCATCCCTGAAGGGGGTGTCGAGACTACAAAGGCTGGGAAAGGATTCCTCCTTATGGCCAGAATACCTTATGTGGAAAAAGACCGGGCGACGGAGAAAACCATCGACCTTTTGACCAAAAACCGCTGGGCCAACATTTTCCGGATGATCGGCCATTCCGAATCCCACCTGCACAATTATCTGCGTTTGGGCCACGCCATCCGCTTTAAAGGGGTCTTGGATCCGAGACTCCGGGAGTTGGCCATCACCCGGACCGGAATCCTCTGCGGCGCCGATTACGAGGTCATCGCCCATAAACGCCTCTGCGCCGAAGTCGGGGTCCCTTCGGAAAAAATCGAGGCCTTGGAGCAGGGGGCCGAGGCGGAAATCTTTGACGAACGAGAGAGGGCGGTCCTTCGCTTCACCGATGAGGCGGTCAGAAACGACCGGGTGGGAGACGAGGCCTTTAACGCCGTAGCCGCCTTTCTGTCCCCGGCCGCCTTGGTGGAACTCCACCTGGCCATCGGTTTCTACATCATGACTTCCAAGTTTTTAAGGACCTTCGATATCGATTTGCAGGAATGAGGCCACATCTCCCCCTCCCGGAGGAGAAGCGGCCTCTTCCCTTCGATGTGATCCTTCAGCGGGTGACCAGGGCGCCGTTATCGACGATGATGTCTTGGCCGTTGATCAGTTCCCCGGCCTTGGAGGCCAAAAGGAGGGCCGCGCCGGCCAGATCTTCGGGCAGCCCTAAACGGGGGACGGCCTTGTTCTTGGCCATCTCCTCAATGCCCGGACGGTCCCAGAGGGCCTGGGAAAGACGGGTCTTGATCAGACCCGGGGCCAGGGCATTGACCCGGATGCGGTAGGGGCCCCATTCGGCGGCCAGGATCCGGGTGAGATGGGTCAAGGCGGACTTGGTGATGGAATAGACCCCTTCGATGTTTCCCCCTGTTCCGTAGGCGGCGATGGAAGAGGTGTTGATGATGCAGCCGCCGTGTTCCTTCATCCAGGCCTTGAAGACCAAGCGGGAGAGGAGGAAGGGGCCTTTGAGATTGGTCTCGAAGGTCTTGTCCCAGGCCGATTCTTCCACTTCGGCCAACGGACCGGAAGCGGGGTTGGTCCCGGCGTTGTTGACCAGGATGTCAATCCGCCCCGCCCATTTCATGGCCTCCTGGACCAGCTTTTCCCGGTCGGCCGGATAGGAGATGTTGGCCGGAACGGCCAAGACCTCGGCCCCCGTGTCCTTACGGACCCTTTCCGCCGCTTCCTGAATGCCTTCCGGACGGCGACTGCTCATGACCAATTTCGCTCCGGCCAGGCCGTATACCCGGGCGATCTCTTCCCCGATCCCCCGGCTGGCCCCGGCGACGAGGGCGGTTTTCCCCTCCAAAGAAAACATTTCGGCGATCCGTTTCTTATCCATGTCTGATATTCCTCCTTTATGGCCCAATAGTCCTTCGGTTTTTTATAATTTCTGGTTAGAGATTAACCGAGCGGGATCGTTTTGTCTATAAAATTTCCAGGGAGGGCCTCTCGTCAATCAAGGCCTTGGAGAAATTTCTTGTATACGGAAAAGGGTTATGGGATACTGCGTTGTAGGGTAAAGGAAACAAGAGAGGGCTTCACCGAGAAACGACTGGAGGAGAGGGGGTGCCCAAGATGAAAGATAAAAAATGTGCTTCCTGTGGGACCGTCTACGAAGGGGAAGAGGGTTGGCTCACCTGCCCGGAATGCGGGAAGGCCTATTGTCTTCGATGCACCGATAAGATGAGAAAAGAACAGCAGGACATCGAGCGATTGAGGAACGAAGACGCCTTCACCCGGGCCCAAATCCTCTGTCCGAGCTGTTCTCTGGTGTTGATCCGGTAGCCTTCGCTTCTGGGGGAAAGGCTTTAAAAGACCCCAGGTCTCCGGTGGGATTAAAAACGGACTAAATGCAGTCCTTTTAACCCCAGTATCTGTCGGGCTTCATCCGGGGTGGCCGGCTCCCGCCCCAGTTCCCTGGCAATACGGATGATCTTGGCCACCTGATCGGCGCTGCTCCGGGCCAGGACACCCTTTTCCACATAGAGATTGTCCTCCATCCCCACCCGGACATGGCCGCCCATGAGCAAAGCAGTAGTGCACAGGGTGAATTGGAAGCGCCCGGCCGCGCAAACCGACCACTGAAAATCCCCGATCTGTTCCTTGGCCGTATCATACAGAAACATCAAATTTTTCATCGTGGCCGGCAACCCTCCGAGGATGCCCAAGACGAATTGGAGATAGACGGGTCGTTCTATGTGACCCCGCTGGATCATGAAGGCCAAGTTGTTGATCATGCCCACATCGTAAATCTCGAATTCCGGTTTGGTGTTTTGTTCCCGGAAATAGACGGAAAACTCCCGAAGGGTCTTGAAGGTGTTGGGAAAGATATGATCTTCCGTAGCCGCCAAATATTGCGGCTCCCAATCGTATTTGAATTCCTTCATCTGATCCAGGAGTTGAAAGAGGGCGAAGTTCAGGGAGCCGCCGTTCAAAGAGGCCAGTTCCGGGCTGAAGTTGCGGACCGCGGCCACCCTTTGTTCCGTGGTCTGGCCGATCCCTCCCCCGGTAGTGATACAGACCACCACATTGGAGCGTTTTTTGATGGAGGTGAGGATCCGGCGGAAGTGCTCTTGATCGGCCGAAGGCATGCCGTTTTCCGGGTTGCGGGCGTGGATATGGACCACGGCCGCACCGGCCTCGGCGGCCTTGACGGCGTCGTCGGCGATCTGTTCCGGCGTCAGCGGTAGATAAGGGGACATGGAAGGGGTATGAATACCTCCGGTGATTGCGGCGGTGACGATGACTTTACTCATGGTCGGCTCCTTTCATTTATGAAAGAAAGGTTTTTCTTGGCTTATTTTTCTTTTTTCTTTTCGAAGGTCTCGATCATTCGGGGATCTCCAGATCGATCGAATCCCCGGGAAAGGTCTTGCCGGAAATGGCCGGTTCGTGGGCGGGCAGAAGGTGCTTGGGAGTTTTCAACAGGGACCTGATCTTCCAAATAGAACGATACCAGGCGTAGTGATCGTATAAGATACCCGAAGGGACCCCCAAGGGACCGTAGCGTTCCGGGGCCGGTGTGATGGGAACACGTTCCCCTTTCAGATCCCGCATCCAAGACATCCGGGGAAACAGGTTCTGATAAATGTTGATAATGTCTCCGGGCAGGACATAAGGTCCCTCCGAGGTGTCCACGGCGAAGGTCAAGCCCCCCAGGGTGTGACCCGGTGTGCTGTAATAGCGAAGGCCTTCGCTAAAGGTCCCGTCGCCGACCAATTTGCGGCAACGAAACTTTTCCAGAATCGGGATGACCGCCGGGTCGTAGTCCTGGCGGATGCGCATGGAAGGGAGGGGTTGAACCAGTTCGTTCCATTCGTCGTAATGAAAGACATGGAGGGCCTGGGGGAAAAGGTGACCGTTCCCGGCGTGATCGTTGTGCAGGTGGGTGTATAGGACGGCCTCGATCTCTTCCGGGCGGGTCCCCCGTTTTTCAAGGGCCTCCAAGAGAAACGATTCCCCGCCCTGGGCCGGGGCGTCGGCCCAGGCCCGGCCGTTGACGATAAACCGGGAGTGGATTCCCGTGTCCACCAGGATCTTTCGCCCTCCGGATTCCAACAAAAATCCCAGATAAGGGGCGGCCAGGACCACCCCGGCATCCAAACCCATAGTGGCCACGGCCTTGGAAATGGTGATATCTCCCAAGTAAAGGACATGGATGGTCCAATTCATTGGTCTTCTCCTTTCTGGTTGGAGGTAATGCGTTTCTTGGAGACCCCTAGATAAAGGGCCTGGACTTCCTCGTTGGCTTCGAGTTCCGGAGTGGTCCCCTGAAAGACCAAGTGGCCGTTGTCAATGATGTAATGGCGGTCGCCGACCTTGAGGGCCATCTGCAGGTGTTGTTCGGCCAACAGCACGGTGATCCCCTTTTGTTTCATCTCCAAAATCGATTCTCCGATTTGTTCGATCATGAGCGGGGAAAGCCCTTCGGTGGGTTCGTCCATGAGGATCAAACGGACCGGTCCCAAAAGGGCGCGGGCGTTGGCCACCATCTGGAGTTGGCCGCCGGAAAGGGTCCGGGCCTTGGCGTTTCTTTTTTCCTTTAAGACCGGATAGGCGGTATAGGCCTTTTCCAGTTCTTCTTTGACCTCGCGGACGCCGGAGGCCACCAGACCTAACCGAAGATTTTCCTCCACGGTGAGCATGGGATAGACATGCCGTCCTTGGGGGATCAGACGGACCCCTTCCCGGAAGATTTCATAGGGCTTTTTCCCTTGTATTTCCCGATCGAAGACGGCGATGCGTCCTTGGCGGGGCGGGGTCAGACCTATGATCGAACGGATGGTGGTCGTTTTCCCGGCCCCGTTTCGACCTAACAGGCAGACCACCTCTCCTTCCCGGACTTCGAAGGAAAGTCCGTGCAGGACATGGCTTAGGCCGTAATAGGTATGGATTGCTTCGACGGCTAGGGCCTTCATACACCCCCCAGATAGACGCGGCAGACCTCCGGGTCGTCGGCGATGGCTTCGGGGCTGCCTTCGGCGATCTTTCGCCCAAAGTTCAAAACGACGATCCGATCGGAGATGTTCATGACAATATCCATGTTGTGTTCGATGAGCAGGATGGTCACGGATCGGGACAAGTCTTTGATCAGTTCCATCGTCTGATGGGCCTCGGCCGGGGACATACCGCTGGTGGGTTCATCCAGGAGGAGGAGTTCCGGGCCTGTGGCCAGGGTCATGCCGATCTCCAGATGACGCTGGTCCCCGTGGCTGAGTTGACCGGCCGGGGTGTCTCGGAAGGGGGCCAGACCGATCTGCTTCAGAATCGCTTCGCTTCGCTCCTTGACCTCGTCCAGTTTATCAGCCGGGGTGAGGAGGCGGGTTCGGCGAGGGGAGCGGGTTTGAGCGGCCAAAAAGAGGTTGTCCCAGACGGTCAGGTTCAGAAAGATATTGGTGATCTGGAAGGAACGGGCCAGCCCAGCCAAGGTGATCTCGTGTTCCTTCAGACCGGTGATATCCCGGCCTTTGAAATGGATGGTGCCCGAGCTGACCGGGAATTTTCCGGAGATGACATTAAAAAGGGTCGTTTTGCCGGCGCCGTTGGGGCCGATGACACTGGTGACCATTCCGGACAGGACCTCCAGGTTGATCCCGCTTAAAACCTCGAGACCTCCGAAATGCTTGCTCACTTCCTTAAGCTGAAGGATGATCAAGGGCTCCTCCTTTTCGCAACCAAGCTCCCCATCTTCGGCTCAAGGCCATGATCCCGCCCGGGCTGAAGAGGATGACCAGGACGAAGACGGCCCCGATGATCATCATCCAGGATTCGGCCAGCCAACTGGAGAGGATGTCCCCCAGGATGATCACTATAGCCGTACCGATCAGCGGGCCGGTCAGGCTGCCCATGCCGCCCAACAGGGTCATGATGATGATTTCCCCGGAAACGGCCGGATGATACAGGCTGGGGGAGACGAAGGAATTGAAAGCGGCCATCAAGGCCCCGGCCAGACTTCCGTAAATCCCGGAGATGACGAAGACCCGCAAGATGATCTTGCGGGTGTCATAGCCGAGAAACTGGGTGCGCTCTTCATTTTCACGTATACCGACCATGACTTTCCCGAAGGGACTCACGGTGATCCTGCGGGCCAGGATAAAACCGATTAGGGAGAAGGCCAAGGCGAAATAATAGAAGGCCTTTTCTCCGGAAAGGTCGATTCCGGGAAAGATCAGGGGCTTGGGGATGGCCGAAAGACCGTTGGAGGCCCCGACATAATTCCAACTGTTGGCGGTGACAAAGAAAAACTGGGCGAAGGCGAAGGTCAGGAAAACGAAATAAATGTGGCGGGTGCGGATGGATAAAAAGCCGATGATGTAAGCGACCAGGGCCCCGGCCAGAAAGGTAAGGATCAAAGGCGGCCAGAACCAGGGGGTCCAGTGTTTGAGGAGCATACCGGTGAGGTAAGCGCCGGTGCCGAAAAACAAGGCATGTCCGTAAGAGACCATGCCGGTGTATCCGGCCAGGAGGTCATAACCGACGACGATGAGGGCGTAAATGAAGATGCGGGTAAAGAGGGTGATATAGAATCCGCTGTAAAGGCGATTGGCCCCCCAAGGGAAAACGACCAATAAGACCAAGACGAACCAAAACCATAGGGACCTGCGCATTTCAATCCTCCTTGATCAGCCCTTCGGGCCGGAAGAGGAGGACCAAGACCATCAGACCCCAGACGGTGAATTTGGCCGCCTGGGTGAAGAACTGGGCGCCGAAGGTGTCGACGATTCCCAATAAGAGGGAGCCGGCCACCGCCCCTCGAAAGGAACCCATGCCCCCGATGACCACCACCAAGAGGGCGCTGGTCAAAAGTTCGAAATCCATCTCCGGGTTGATGGCCCGCATGGATCCGATAATTACACCGGCCAAGGCAGCTAAACCCGCGCCGACGGCGAAGACCACGGTAAAGACCCTGAAGATGTTGATGCCGAAGGCGTTCACCGTCTCCAGGTCGTGCATGCCGGCCCGGATGACAATGCCCCACTTGCTGCGGCTCAGGGTCAGCCAAACGGCCAGGGCGACGGCCGAACTGAAGATGAGGACGAAAAGGCGGAAGCGGGGATAGTCGATACCGAAGAAATGAAGATACCCTTTGAAATAATCGGGGAGATCAATGGACAATTGATCCCCGCCCCAGGTCAACAGGACGGCGTTGGCGATGATCATGGCCATCCCGACGGTCAAAAGGAGTTGGTAGAGGGGGTTCAAACCGTAGAGGGGACGGAGGGTGAACCGTTCCATCGAGACGCCGATGAGGGCCACCAAAAGGGGGGCGAGAAAAAAGGCCAGCCAAAAATTTCCGCTGACCTGGACCAAGGTATAGCCGAAATAGGCCCCCAGCATACATAGACCACCGTGGGCGAAATTGAGCACCCCCATGACCCCGAAAGTCAAAGACAGACCGCTGGCGATCAAGATCAAGGCACTGCCGATGGTGATCCCGTATAGGAGGTTGGTCAACAACAAGGGAAGGTCCACAGAGGCGTCCTTTCCTTTCCTGGGTTAGGTGCAGGGTTTTCCCCTCCACCTCATTGACTCGGACGACGGTGGAAGGGTTTTTTAAGAGGTCCGGGATCCGCGGGGAGGGAGTCGCCGTCCGCTTCCCACGAATCCCGGAGGCAAGTCTTCAGATTACATTTTACATACGCCGCCGGGGGCATCCGGACCTGTATAAGGGGTACCGAAATTCCCCAGGCTGGCCACGGTCTTCAGGAACGGTTTGCCGTCTTTTTCCTGGACCTGAAAGATGTAGATGGGGACATTGGCCACATGATTGGGATCCATCTTGATCCGGCCCCTGGGGCTCTGGTATTCCAATTTCTCGATGCCGTCGATGATCTTTTCCGTATCCTCCGGATTCCCCTTGGCGTAATCCAGCCCTTTGACCATCATGGTTCCCACTTCGTAACCGAGAATGACGCTTTCGTCGGCTATTTCCCCCGGGAACATCTTGGCGAAAGCGGCCTTGAAGGCCTCGTTCTCTTTGTTTTCCAACCAAGAGCTGTAATGGAAGACATGATAATTGCCGATGGCCGACTTGCCCATGGCCGGCAGCAGACCGGGACCGAATCCGCCCAGGCCGACGATGATGGGGATGTTCTCTTTCTTCAATCCGAATTCGTCGAATTGTTTGACGAAATTGACCAGGTCGTTCCCTCCGATGAAACCGAAGATGCCGTCCGGTTTGGGACTGGCGCTCTTGATCTTGGCCAGATAGGGGGCGTACTCCGTGGTCCCCAGGGGACTAAAGAAGGAGCCGACCACCTGTCCGCCCTTTTTCTCAAAGGGTTCGCGGAAGAACCGGACCACCTCATGGCCGGTGGAGTAGTCGGCGCCGATGAGATAGACCTTTTTCCCCAGGGTCTTCAAAAACCAATCGGCGGCCGGGTAGCTTTGGTTCCAGGGGGTGTGGCCGCAGAGGAAGGTGTAGCGGCTGCAGGATTCGCCGCAGAGTTTGATGTTGGCCCCATAAGCCAAGAGCATGAGCTTCTTTTTGGGCTTGAGCATCTCGCTCACGGCCAAGGATTCATGACCGGCGATGGGACCGATGAGCATGTGGATCCTTTCCTTGTCGAAGAGTTTCTGGGCCTTTTCGATGGCTACATTGGGTTTGCCCTGCGTGTCCTCGACAAAAAATTTGACCTGATCCCTGTACTTGGACTGGGCGAAGGCCAATCGGGCCCCGTGTTCCACCCTTTTCCCGACTACGGCGTAGACGCCGGAATAGGTCAGGGTCATCCCTACCCGGATTTCCGGCCCGGCCGAACGGGCCAGGGAGAACGGTCCGGAAAGGGCCGTCACGGCCGCCGCGGCGGCGGTTCCCTTCAAAAAGTCCCGGCGATTCATACCCGCTTCCCTCTTTTTTTCTTCCTTTTTCATCTGACCCTCCTTTTGTGGATCCCTTTGCCTGAAGATGGGTTTAAGGTTGCGGAAAACTAAGGCCTATCTCGGTCTTTTTAATAGCTTTTACTTGACAACACCTCGGAGACGGATTAAAATCGATGAATCATTTTGTATACAAAACAGAATACCATGTCAAGCAAAAAAGACGTCGCCACAATCCCGCCACGAAACAAGCTGAACTTGGCCGATCAAGCCCGGCAGGAAATCGAAAGGATGATCTTGGAAGGGGGACTGAGGCCGGATCATCACCTGATCGAGGCCGAGTTGGCCGCTCAATTGGGCATCAGCCGGACCCCTCTTCGGGAGGCCTTGAGGCAGTTGGAGGTCAAGGGTCTGATCAAACGGCGGAAAACCGTCGGTTATACGGTGGTCTATCACTCCCCCCAGGAACTGCAAAATACCTTTGAGGTCCGCCTGGCCTTGGAATGCTGCGTCATCCGCTTGGCCTGCGAAAAGGCCACCGCCGAACATTTGGAACGGGCCGCTCGTTTCTTGGCCCTTTATGACGAAGAGCTCCATGACCTGCGCCTGCGGGCCCAAAAGGACGCCCTTTTTTCTTACCGGTACCCCGAGGCCGAGGAGGATTGGAACAGCGCCTTTCATCGGGAGATCTACCATGCCTCGGGCAACGAACTATTGGCCGGCTACATTATGAACATCCGGGATCTGGAAAGACTCAAGAGGATCGCCGTCCGCTTCACCCTGGACGACCTTTTCCGCTTCCAGGACCAGCATTATGCCATCCTGGAGGCCTTGCGGCAACGAAAGAAAGGCCAGGCGGTCCGGGCGGTCCAAGCCCACATCAAGAACGTCTATCGTTTCTATTTCCTTTACGCCTGACCTTCCCCCATCCCTTAGCCTCCTCAATCTTTCTTTTCCGCGAAGAACGGACGCCGGGCAAATCCCCCTTGACGGAAGGAAAGTTTTTCAATATATTTCCCGAATCGTTCAGCAATGTTGGGGAAACGGACCACCTTGGGGAGGAGGCTTATATGGATTTTGCACTAACGGAAGAACAAAAGATGCTCCAGGAAATGGCCAGGGATTTCGCTGAAAACGAGATCAAGCCCTATGTGGAAGAGGACGAAAAGAACGAGCACTGGCGCAAGGAAATCTTCGACAAGATGGCCGAATTGGGCTTTTTCGGTTTTTGCATCGAGGAACGATTCGGCGGAAACGGCATGGGTTTCTTGGAGGGGGTCCTGGCTATCGAACAGGTGGCCAAGGTCCATACGGCCTGGCGCATGCCCTTCAACATGCAGTGCTGGGGTCCGGCCTTGACCATTCAGAAATTCGGGACCGAGGAGCAGAAAAACCGCTATATCCCTAAATTCGTCAGCGGCGAATATATCGGCAGTTTCGCCATGACCGAACCGGATGTCGGTTCCGATGTGGCCGGGATGAAATGCCGGGCCGAAGACAAGGGGGATCACTTCCTCCTCAATGGGACCAAGATGTGGATCACCAACGGTACGGTCTGCACCCACGGCCTCCTCTATGTCAAGACCGACAAGGACGCCGGTCATCGCGGGGTCTCCTGCTTGATCATGGATTACAGCCTGCCGGGCATCACCCGTCAGAAAATCCACGACAAGGTGGGGCTGAAGGCCTCGGATACGGCGGAGATCACCTTCGAGGATGTGCGGGTCCCCAAAGAACTGTTGTTGGGGGGCCTCAACCAAGGCTTCGCCATCTGCATGACCCAACTGAACAGCACCCGTTTGGGTTGTTCGGCCGGGGCCTTGGGGCTTTCCGGGGCCATTTTGGAGGAATGCATCCGCTACGCCAATGAGCGATCCCAATTCGGTCAGCCCATCGGTCGTTATCAATTGATCCAGCAACAGATCGCCGATATGAAGATGGACCATGACGCTTTGGCCTTTCTGGTCTACCGGGCGGCTTGGCTTAAAGATCACGGGTTGCCCAATGTCATGGAAACCTCCATGTCCAAACTCTATGGGGCCAAGGTGGTGGTCCATGCCGCCAACGAATGTATGAAGCTCTTCGGCTCTTTCGGTTATTCCGAAGAATATCCCTGCGGACGTTTCCTCCGGGACTCCAAGCAGTTCGAGACCCTGGAAGGGACCTCGAACATGCACACCATGATCATCGCCAATACGGCCTTGGGCTATTCCCCCAACCGGGCCTGATACGGTCTTCCCTTCCCCCTCCCGAGGAGGGGGAAGGGCCAAACCAGCCGAAGGGCCTTTCCTCTCCCGCTTTTTTATCAATGCAACAAGATAACATCGCAGCCTTTGGCCGAAAATAGCCTCCCTTTATCTTAAACGGCGAAAGGAAAGCCCTCCCTTTAAGAAAAGGATCGCAGCCCTTAAAAGACAGGCGGTCCTTTTAGGAGAGGGACGACTTTCGGCTCAGGATGCGGGCGAGGAGTAAGAGGACCAAGACGGCAAAGGCGATACGGACAAAGAGGATGACGAAGAGATTCGCACCCACGGCGACGAAGATCAGGGTGTCTTCGATGAGGGCGTGACACAAAGATAAAAACACCCCGACCAAGAGGGCGTCCCTTTTATTCAAGGCCCCCGATTGTTTTTCCTCCATCAGCACCCCGCCGCCGTAAGCGATGCCGAAGAGGATCCCCACCAGCAAGGCGACCGTTGATTCCTTCCGTATCTTCATCCAAAAAAACAAGCGGTGGATCGGCTCCAAGAGGGGATCGAACCATTGATAGGTCCGTAACACGTGCATGAAGGTGATTACCGGGGTGACGATAAGGAAGACCAGACCCGAGACCCTGAGGAAACCCAAAAGGGAACGGAGCAACTCGTTTTGTTGGGCGGGCGGGATCAGAGCATCCATGAGAGGAGATAACCCATAAAAAAGGCGGCCAGGATTCGAAGCAAAAGCAGGGCCGCCCAAGGTGCATCCATCCCGCGGATAACCGCTGTTTCCACGATCAGGTTGTGGGAAATCAGGAGCATGGAGGCCAGGATGGTGGTTTCCTTGGGGGTCAAACCCAGAGGGATCATGGCCCCGATGGCCACATACAGGTTGAGCACCGATCCCAGGAGAAAGGGCAGGGCCGTCTCCCCCCTCAAGCCGACGAGGGTCATCAAGGGTCGGCAGCATTCGGAAAGCCATCCCAAAACCGGCGATATCTTGAGCAAGGTCACGGCCAGGGATACGGGGAACATGATCCAGATGATGCCCCAAGAGGACGACAGCCCTTTCTTCATCCCTTCAGCCAAAGCGGTCCGAAATTGAGGATCCATAGAATCCCGGTTTTTACCTGCAATCGAAGGGCTCGTCAATCCCCATTTCTAATTCCACGAATTTCTTATTGAATTTCTTCTCCCCCTTCGTTGTCCGAAAGGGGTCAAGGGGTCAAAGATTTGTTTTCCAAAGATTTTCTCATTCCTTCGGATAAGTCCGAGGAAAAGACCGAAACCGAAGTTACAGACGAAAGAAAAGGCAACCCCACCGGGTCAATACGATAATACGCTTCAGTAACTTTCAAACCGAGCCGTAAGGTATGTATTAGAAGTGGATTGTGATATCACCCTTTTCTTTGAACCCATAACCCCTTGGCCCTTGAAACCTTTCCTCGTTGCCGGCTCTTTGGAAAAAGGATCCATTTATGAAAAAGAAGCCTTGATTTTTATCCGGGCGATTATACAATGAGCCAACCCTTTGAGGTGAAAACTGAGACCGGGTGCAGGAAGGGGAAGGTCTCGATCAAGGTCAACGATTTCCCGTAAGGAGGCGAAGATGAATCGGCTGTGGATGCGCATAACCATCGGTTTGTTCGTTGGATTTTTCTTTCTCCTGCCCTTGCCGGTGCAGGCCTGGAAGAACCACACCTTGATGACTTGGGCCGTCTTTCAAGGATGGGACGGACTGCAAGAAACGGTGACCGCCGAACCGTTGGAAGTATTTCTCGCCCGGGAAAAAGACAAGATCGGTACGCTCCTCCAGAGCGAGGAGGAATGGGCCAAGACCCACATTCACGCGTATCCCCCCCGTCCTCCGGAACTGGATTTTATCACTTCTCAGGAAAAGGATCTGCGTCTCCGGTTTTTACGGGCCTTGCGTTTGAATCCGGAAATGAAACTCCCTCTCTATGTCATGCTTCTCCCCGGCCTTTCGGCCGAAGAGGGAAAAACGATTTCCCGTTCAGAGGTGAGCGTCTTGTCCAAAGATTTTGAACAGCGGGTATATGTCAAGTTGTCGGCGGGGGAAAAGGTCAAGGCCTTGGAGGTCTTGGCCACGGCCTCCGACGAACCGGACAACGGTTTGGATATCGGCCTCTGGGAAGACAACGGCACCGAATTCGGTCGGGCCTACCGCTACGGCAAACAACCCTTCGGCAACCCCAAGCTCGATTATGGGACCCAGGCCCCTTTTCACATGGGTTTTTATCATGAGTCGGGGATCGTAGGCAAGGCCGCTCCCTCCTTCCTCAAGACCTTTCCGGAACAAAGGGTCCATTTGTTTCAGGCCTTGGCCCGCTTGGCCTTCCAAACCGGTCATCCCTATTGGGGATACCGTTTCGCCGGCTGGGGTCTTCATTACCTGCAGGATATCACCATGCCCTACCATGCCACCATCATGCCCGGGCGGAGCACCCTGACCATGATCAGCATCGCCTTATTGGATATGATCGGAATCCATGGCCCCAAGGACTCGGCCGTCAGCGAAGTTTCACGGGCCCATATCTTTATCGAAAAACTGTTGAACCAGGAACTGCATGAGGCCTACCGGAAAAACGACCAAGAGGCCGCCCTTTTTCGGGCCTTAAGAGACGAAAAGGCCGACAAGGGGTATCCTGCTTATTTTGACCGTTTTTTGAGTCAAGTGGCGGCCAAGGAATCGCGGGCCGCGTCTAAACCCCTCTATAAAGCGGTCCGGGCCGTGATTACGGACAAACAAGGGTATAAGGACATCGAAAGGGTCAGTGAAGAGGGGGATTACGACGCCCGTCTGTATATGGCCGGGGCCCCGGAAAAGGCCGTCCAGGAGTATCATCGCCTGATTGAGGAACGGATGCGCTCTTTCGGGGCCTTTTCCCGAATATACCTCCGTTCCCTCCGCTGATCGCCGGGCTGATCGATTGTGTAAAAGTTTTTTAAAGGGCATTCTCCATTTGTCCTTGCCCGAAAGGAAAAATCAGGTCGGCAGATCGAAAGGGGTCCGCCCTAAAAGGAAAATGGGTCGTCAAAGTCTGATCATTGTCTTGGTCTTGGTTTTATTACCCTATCCCCTCCTGGCCTCCCAGGGGTACCCCGGGGAAGGGGGATTGCGATCGGAAACGGGGGCGGGCGAAGGGATCCAGTCGGACAAACACCATCTGCGAACCGTCCTGGAGCTGACCGCCGTTTTGGGACTGACCGCCGCCCTTTATTATTCCCCGGAGGGGCGCAAACGCAATGAGAACGACTGGGAATACCCGTTTACTTGGGACACCTTCAGGAAAAAGGTGTTCTTTGACGATACCGTCCGCTTCGACAACAATGCGGCCGATATCAATTTAGGGCATGTCGGAGCCGGAACCGCCTATTATTTGATCGCCCGAAGCAACGGCCTGAATGCGGCCGAATCCTTCGCCTATACCTTCGGCGCCTCCTCCTTATGGGAGATCTTAGGTGAAATCCGTGAAGTCTACAGCATCAACGATCAGGTTGTGACCTCCGTGGGAGGGTTGGTTTTCGGAGAGACCTTGTACCAACTCGGCCGGTATCTGCGCTTCGGGCCGAAAAGATCCCCCTTAAGGAACTTCTTAGCCTCCGTCTTGGATCCGGCCACGGCCTTCAATGGCTGGCTCAACGGTTTTTCTTCTTTTGGAGAAAGGGATAAACAGGGCCGGGCCGGCGGCATTCGACAAGGGCGGTTTGAGCTTTACGGGGCCACGGTCTTCCTTGAAGAAGCAAAGGAATCGGTAGGGGCCGCGGCCGTAGGTCTGGAAACCGAGGTCAGGAAGATCCCCCGGTGGGAAAGACCCGGGGAAGCCCGTACCTTTTACTCCGACACCGTCTTGACCGCCACCCGGATCGAATATTCGGGAAACCGAAAGAAAAATCCTAATGATTTCCTGCTCAGGGCGAAAACGATTTTCGGGGGCTTTCGTCTTAAGGACTTGAGCGTCGGAGAAAGCGGAGAAGGTGCGGGCTACGATTTCCTGATCGGACCCGCTTCCGCCTTGCATATGCAGGTGGTCAACCGACCCGACGGAGGCGGGTGGATCGCCGATTTTCAGGTCATCGGTCCGGCCTTGGAAGCGGCCTTTTTTTATGAAGGTTGGCGCTTCCGTCTTTCCGCCGACCTTTATGGTGATTTCGCCATGATCCAGAGCAAGGCCCTCAAGGAGTTCAAAAGGATCTACGGGTCGGAAGGGCTGGCCGGGATTCAGCAAAAAGAAGGAGACCGGTATTATTATTACGGCCTGGGTCTCAGCGAATCCCTGGGCCTGTCGGCGGCCTACGGGCCGGTGGAGATCGGGGCGTGGCTGAGGCGAAGCGATTTTCGGGACATCAGGGGGCGGGATCTCTTGGAAGAAAAAATTACCCGGCGACCCAACCTCTGGGACACCCAAATCGAAATGGAGCTACGGGCTGTCCTTACCCTGGACGAAGAATGGGCCCTGGAAGCCTACCTCAATCGGGCCCGAAGGGCCTGCCGGGCCGACGACATCCGTTTTTCGGAAAGGGAGATCTCCTACGGCCTCCGCCTGCGTTTTTTCTTCAGTTGATTTCACCTTACCGGGCCTTCAAGGCCTTCCCCCATAAGGACCTTTCCCTAAGGTAATTCCTGCTTTTCATTTTTCATGGGCTATGGGCTTAGGGGGTCTTGTAAACGGAAAGCGGCTGCGGTGAGATCGATCTCCGGACCCGATATGTAGGGGAAAGGCGGGGTTTCCTCGGACTTCAAAGGCCCTCGATCCATTTTCTCGCCCTTCGATATTTTCTAAAGAAGGGCTTGGCCACCCGCCGCTTCAGGGAGGACAAGGCCGCCGGAATAAAGGCCTCGAAGGAGGTCTTTCCCTTGACCCGGGAGAGAAAGGCGAAAGCCCCCAGGATCTGGAGATTGCGTTGAAAGGCGATAAGTTCATAATGTTTCCGGAACTCCCTTTCTTGGACCGGGACCAGGGCGGAAAAGGCCGCCAAATAACCTTCCAACAATGCTTCCTGTAAGGTTTCCGAAAGATTCACATAGGGATCGATGAGCAGAGAGGCCAGGTCGTATTGGGGAGGACCCAAGCGGGCGGCCTGAAAATCGATGAGGCCGATCCCGCCCGGCCGGATCATTAAATTCCGGGATTGGAAATCGCGGTAAAGAAAGAGCCGAATTTTTTCTTGGTCAATGGCCAGGGCCAGATCCTGCAACTCTTCTTCTACGGTCCGTGGGACCTCTTTCAGGCCCAGGTAGCCGGTGCAAAAGGCCTGTAAAAAATAGCGGGTTTCCCGCTCCCAGGAAAAACGACCGTCGAAAAGGGGGGTGTCGTAACAAAGACGGGTGTCGAAATCCTCCGCCCCGCGGATCTGGATGCGGATCAAAAGGCGGATGACCGTTTGATAAACCTCTTTAATCCGTGTTAGGTTTTTGAGCCGGCCGATAAAGGTGGCCAGGTGGCAATCTCCGAAGTCTTCCATCAGAAAGAGCCCTCGGCGCCGGTCGAAGGCATAAATTTCAGGGGCGGGCAGCCCCTTGTTCCGCAAATGGCCGCAAATATAGTAAAAAGAGTCGTTTTCCGAAGGAGAGCCTTTACCGCCTTGAGGATGAACAACCCCGATGAAGCTACGTCGGCCGACGAAGAGACGAAAGATCCTCCTGTCCGAGCCGTCTCCTTGTAAGGGATGGAGCCTCAGGCGGCCGCTGCCGGCGTTTAAGGCCGGAAGATGGGATTGCAGGAAATGGAGGAGGGGTCTCAAGGCCGTTAACTCCCGAGATTTATTAAGGGGTTCAAAAATAAGATAGACATCACCCGAACCCGGTGGGGTGGTATTGCATGGAGTCGTTGACTTTAGGACGCTTTTTTTCCGGGTTGATCCTTTTTCGGTTTCCTCCCGACCGCTTCAATGATCGCGTCCGACGTATGATCCTCTTTTTTAGAGCGGTAACGCCACTTTCCGTCTCCTTCGGGCCTGATCAGCACAGGATGGCCTTTTGAAGGCTTTCGCGGACCTCCACCCCGTTTCCGACAATGGATTCGCAAACGGTGACCCCCGGAGCGACCTCAACCCCTTCCCAAAGGACCGCCCGCTCGATACGGGATCCGACCCGCAAACGACACCCTCGGCCGATGCAGGCCCAGTCTGTAATACAAACCCCTTCTTCCAGAACGGCCGTAGGATGAATCAACACCCCATCGGTTTTCATCATTGCGGTCAGGAACTGGGAGACGAAGGACGGACCCTTTCCGGTCAGGCATTCTTCATGGACCTTCCGGTAGGATTGAGGGGTTCCGATATTCATCCAGTAATGATCCCGGCTGACATAGGCATGGACGGGAATCCCGCGGTCAATGATTTTTTGATAAGCCCAAATAATGTCGAACGCCCCCGAATCGGGCAGAAGATCAAAGACCGACCGGTTTAAGATGTGGATATTGGCGAAGTCCAATCCCCGGCCGTCCCCTTTGCGGAATCTTCGAATCAACCCTCGGGAATCCACCTCGATCTGATTATATTCCGGATAATCGTGGAGGATCAGGGTTATTGGATCCCCATGACCCTGATGAAAGGCTATGGCCGAGGAAAGATCGATATCGGTCAGGATGTCGCCGCTGACGACCAAAAAAGGATCGGATCGAAAAAAATCCTGGACATTGATCAAGCCGCCCCCGGTGTTGAGGATTTCCGGCTCGAAGCGGACGGCCGTTTCCTCAATGCCTCCCCGGTGCAAACCGGGCAAAAGCGTTTCGAAACGATCGGCCAGGTGGTGGGTATTCAGAATCACCCGTTTGATTGGGTAATGGTTCAGGTAATCCAGGATCCATTGCAACAGGGGCCGGTTCAAGACAGGCAGAAGCGGCTTGGGACAGTTGAAAGTCAAAGGCCGGAGTCGGGTCCCGGCTCCGGCGGCTAAGATCATGGCGTCCATAGGTTGTTTCTGCGAGGGCGGGGTGATGGCTTTTTCTAATAATAGGAACGGCAGGACTTGTCAAGGGATTATCCCGTCAGGGAAAACGGGCCCATCTCGGTCCTTCCCGCCTCGGCTTTTTTAAAGTTTTTCTAAAGAAAGGGGCATAAAGGGACCAAGTCCGAGCGGTTAAAAATCTTGACTTTTATAGTCATTTTAGGATATTTATCCGTCAGGTTCCGCCTGACACCCCGGCAACTTTACCGGAGGGGCGGGAAGATATATGCGTTTCGGGGAAAGGATAACGGGTATGGAAAAAAACCTGGAAAAAGTCAGAACCATCGGCCTGGTGGCCCATAGCGGCGCCGGAAAGACCTCTCTGGGCGAGGCGATGCTCTTCACCACCAAATCCATCGACCGCTTGGGAAGGGTGGATGACGGGTCTTCCTGTCTGGATTTCGAACCTGAAGAACTGAAACGCCAACTGACGATCAATACGGCGTTCCATCATTACGAGTGGAAAAAGCATCAGGTTTTCCTGGCCGACACCCCCGGGGACGATAATTTCATCGCCGATACCTTCTCTTGTCTCCAGGTCTTGGACGGCCTGGTGATCGTCGTGGACGGGGTGGACGGGGTCAAGATCCAGACCGAAAGGATCTGGCAGGCCGCCGAGAAATACGCCATACCCTGTCTCTTCTTCATCAATAAACTCGATCGGGAACGGGCGGATTTTCAAAAGACCTGGCAATCCATTCAAGATATGCTTCAGGCCAAGGTGGTGCCCATGACCTTGCCTATCGGGGCGGGGGACAACCTCACCGGCGTGGTCAACCTATTGACCCAAAAGGCCTTCATCTACAGCGACGGCCGGGGAGAAGGAAAAGAGGTCCCCATCCCCTCCGAAACGGCCGATGAGGCGCAAAAGGCCAGGGAAAACTTGATCGAACACATCGCCGAGGCCGAAGATTCCCTGTTGGAGAAGTTTCTGGAGGGAGAAGAGTTGACCCCGGAAGAACTTCTCCAGGGGCTGAGAAAGGGTGTCCTCCAAAGGTCTTTTGCCCCGGTCCTCTGCGGGGCCGCCCTCAAAAACCTGGGCACGGATATCCTCTTGGAGACTATCAACGCCGCCTTGCCCTCTCCAGTGGATCGAGGTCCCCGCGTCGGACAGGATCCGAAGACCAAGGAAGAGAAAGTCCGGGAGCCCAGGACGGACGCCCCCTTTTCCGCCTTGGCCTTTAAGACACTGGCCGACCCCTATGCCGGTCGGTTGACCATTTTCCGCGTCTTTTCAGGGGAAATCAACGCTGATTCGGGATTCTATAATGTCAACAAGGAGGTCCGGGAACGGTTCGGCCAGTTGTTCCTCCTCGAAGGCAAGGGCCAGAAGCCGATACCGGCCGGTTATCCGGGTTGCATCCTGGCCGTGGCCAAGTTGAAAGAAACGGTCACCGGTGACACCTTGGCCGACGAGAAGGACCCCATCCTGTATCCCTTCAATCCACCCCCTTCTACGGTGATCTCTTATGCAGTGGAGGCCAAGAACAAAGGGGAAGAAGACAAGGTCTTTTCTTCTTTGAGCCGGCTCATGGAGGAAGACCCGACCATCCGTCTGGACCGGGATTCTCGGACCAAGGAGATCATCCTCTCCGGCATGGGACAGGTCCATGTGGAGACGACCATTGAAAAATTGAAACGGAAATTCGGGGTGGAAGTAAACTTGAAGGCCCCCAAGATCCCCTATCTGGAAACGATACGCCAGCCGGCCAAAGGGATCATTTACCGTCACAAGAAACAGACCGGCGGCCGCGGTCAATTCGCCGAGGTGCACATCGATATCTTTCCTTTGGAAAGGGGCAAGGGGTTTGAATTTGAGGATGCCCTGGTGGGCATGAACGTACCCCGGAATTTCGTCCCCGCCGTGGAGAAGGGCATCGCCGAGGCCATGCAGAGCGGGGTTCTGGCCGGTTACCCGGTGGTGGACTTCAAGATCCGTTTTTACGACGGCAAGTCCCATGAAGTGGATTCCTCGGAAATGGCCTTTAAAATCGCCGCCTCCATGGCCTTTAAAAAGGCCTTGCAACAGGCCCAGCCCATCCTGTTGGAGCCGATCGTCAAGGTGACGGTGACCGTCCCCGATGAAAATATGGGGGATGTCATCGGGGACTTGAACAGTCGTCGGGGAAAGGTCCTGGGCGTGGATTCAAAAGGCAATTATCAGATCATTCAGGCCCATGTGCCCATGTCCGAAGTGGCCAAGTACGCCCCGGATTTGACGGCCATGACCCAAGGGAGGGGTTCCTTCATCTCCGAATTTTCCCATTATGAGGAAATCCCCGCCTATCTGAGTGAAAAGGTGATCCAGGAAGCCAAGGCGGCGATGGAGGAATGAGAACGCCGGTGCCCTTATCGGATTTCGGAATACAAGAACCGATAAAAGGGTGGCCTTTCTCCTTTAAGAAGAGGGGAAAAAGTTCCGCTTCACGAGATACGAACAAGACGGTGCAAGGCACGGGTTATGATTCTGACCGGTATCCTGACCATAAGCGACAAGGGCGCCCAGGGGCTTCGGTCCGATGAAAGCGGGCCGCGGATTAAGGCCTTGTTGCCTTCGGACACCTATGCGATTCAGCGGGAAGCGGTCGTCCCGGACGAGATCCCGGCCATCGTCGAGACATTGGTGCGGTGGACGGACGAAGAAAAGCTGGACCTGATCCTGACCACCGGCGGAACCGGGGTGAGCCCCAGGGATCTCACCCCGGAAGCCACGGCCCGGGTCCTGGAGCGGGAGATCCCCGGCATGGCCGAGGCCATGCGCGCCGAGGGAATGAAACACACCCCCTTGACCCAGATTTCTCGAGGGAAGGCGGGAATCCGGGGAGGGACTTTGATTATCAACCTCCCTGGGGGGCTGAAGGCCGTCGAGGAGATGCTGCCCGTCGTTTTGCCGGCCATCCCCCACGCCTTGGAGAAAATCAAAGGGGATCCCTCCGATTGCGGCCGTTGATCCGCAATACCGACCTTGGAGAGACCCCCTTTCTAAGATCCCGCCTTTGCCCGGAAAAGGGCTCAAAACTCTTTGAAGGCCCCTTCCTCCAAAGGAATCACTTGCTCCGGTGAGATTTCTTTGGTCTTTTGGACCAAAGGTCTCCGGGTCGAGGGGATGGTTTTACCCTGAAGTAGGACCTTGTTCATGGGGGTCCTGCCGAGGGCTTGGACCTTATCCCCTTTCTTCAGCAGACGGCTGCCGACGCGAAGGCGGATTCCTCCGCCGTTGTTGGACCCGACCAAGGCCACCAATTCAGCCACAAAATCCTTCATCAGCCCCGCCTGGGCGTGGATTTCCTGTGAGGCCGAGGCCGATTGCTCGGCGCTGGAGGCGGTGGTCTGAACGGTCCGGTCCATCTCGGATATGGCTCGGTTGATCTGCTCGATCCCGCGGGCCTGTTCTTGGGAAGCGGTGGTGATTTCACTCACCAATTCCCCGATCTTTTGCGTCCCTTGGGTCACCTTGGAAAAGGCCTCATTGGTTTTGGATACCATTTCGGCGCCGTCCTTGATTTTTTTCACCGTCCCTTCGATAAGGCCGGCTGTGTTCTTGGCCGCTTCAGCGGCGCGCAGGGCCAAATTCCTCACCTCGTCGGATACGACGGCGAAACCGGCCCCGGCCTCGCCGGCCCGGGCCGCCTCTACGGCGGCGTTTAAGGCCAACAGATTGGTTTGGAAGGCGATCTCGTCTATGGTCTTGATAATGTTGGCCGTCTCTTCGCTGGCCGCCGAGATCTCCCGCATGGAACCGGTCAGGCGCTGCATGGACTGGTTGGCCTCTTCCACCACCCGTGCGGTTTCTTCCATCAAGACATTGGCCTGGTGGGCGTTCTCGGCGTTTTGGCGGGTCATGGAAGCCATCTCTTCAATGGAAGAAGAGGTCTCTTCCAATCCGGAGGCCTGCTCCGACGCCCCCTGGGCCAGGGCCTGACTAGCCGAGGCCACTTGGGAAGCGGCCGAGGACAAGGTCTCCGCCCCTTCGGAAAGGCCGTGAATGACCTTCTTTAGGGGTTTCATGATGGATCGGTAAATGATCCAGGCCAAGGCCACGGCAAAGATCAAGGAAACGATAAGGCCCCCCAGGAGGATGAGCCGGGTCATGGCGTAGACCGATTCCGCCGTCTCATGGTCCTTTTCGGCGTTTTTCAGGTTGATCTCGGTCAATTGGTCCAGAATTCCCCTCATTTCTTCGAACTTCTTTTTGGCCGCCCCCAGGGTCAGGTCCAGGGCTTGGGTCCGGCCTTCCCGGGTATCGGCCTTCCGACCTTCCACCACCTTCCGGGAAAGGTCCATCCATTCCTGGCGGGCCTTTTCAAAGGGCCCGATGAGGGCCGTTTCTTCCTGGGTCGAGGCGAGGCGCTTGTATTTTTCCCACCGTTCCTGGGACTGCTTCAAGTTGTTTTCATATTCTTCCAAAAAACCCTTGAATTCCGCCGATCCCGTCTCGGCGAAGATCATGGATCGTTCAGCCACCAACAATTGTTGGAGGTCCCTATCGGCTTCGATCAAATAATCAACGGCCGGCAGTCGGACCGTAAAACTGTTTTCCAACATCGTTTTTAGTTTGCTTGCCCCGTTGACCCCCAAAAGGCCGACGATACCCATCAGGACAATGAGTAACACGAAACCGACCGTCAATCTTGCCCCCACTTTAACCTGGTTTGCCTTGGCCATACTGCTTTCCTCCCTGGTCTCAACCATCTCTTAAAGATGTGGTGAATAGGGTTTTATTTGAATTTATCTACATCGATCCCCACCGTCACGGCCCCGATGACCTTACCCCCGTCTTTGACCGGAAAGGAGACTTGGACGAGGTAGGCCTGGGTGCTTTTGTCAAAAACGACATCGCTGATGTGGACAGCCCCGGCTCCACTTTTAAAGGATTCGATGAATTTGGGTTCATCCCCTTGCCAATAATCGCTGGTTTTTTCGCTCATACAAACGTTGGCCCCCTGATTGTCCATGACGAAGATCTCGGCGTAATAGGGAGCGGATTTTTGCAGTTTCTGCAGGTGCTTTCCACAAGGGGAGTCCATTAAAGACTTCATGAAATCGTCAATGCCGGGTGTGGCCATCCATTTTTTGTCCAATTCTTTGATCTGATCCAGGGTCTTTCCCTTGGCGTTCTCGTTTTTCACGGCTTGGACGATAATCGGGTCCGTGCCCCATTTGACCAGTTTATTATGGGCGTAATCGACGATTTTGGGAGAGGCCTTTTCCCCGGCTTGGGCCGCCACCGTTAGACCGACTCCCAATAACAAACAGACAACAATCCATTTTTTCATATACGCCTCCTTTATCCCGAACCGACCATGGGATTTTCTCCGTTCTTCAGAACGGTTTTCCCTTTATCGGATCGGGAACGTTAAAACTTTAGTCTGTAATGCCTAAGGGTACACGGCTGCGATCCTGGACGACCCATTCGGTTTCTTTAACCGATTGACATTTTTCCAATTCGGCTTATATTTACGGGAAACGCGGAAGGGCGTTTCCCTTTAGAAGATTTTTTTTGAGAGGGAAGACGGAAGAAGGGCATCATGGGCAAATACAAATGGCTGCTCCTTTTGGGAGGGGCGGTCCTGATCTTGATAGGCTGGGGCCTTTTTTCTTCGGCCCCGAAGGTGGATACGGTAACGCCCAAGAAGCAGGCGGTCGTGGACTTGATCGTGGCCAGCGGAACGGTCCGCTCGGCCCGGCAAAGCGCCTTGGGTTTGGAGATATATGGGCAAATCCGAGAGGTTCGGGTCCGGGAAGGGGATGTGGTCCAAGCCGGGCAAATACTTTTGGATGTGGACGCCCGCCAAGCCCGGGAAAGACTGGACCAGGCCCGCTGGGCGGCGGTAACGGCCCGGAGGGAGTGGCAACGATTACAAGGGGGGCCTCAAAAAGAGGAAATCCGCCGGGCCCGCTCGGAGGTGGACAAGGCCGCCGCGGCCCGTCTCATGGCCGAACAGGATCTTCAAAGGATGCAGCGCCTTTACCAAGAACAGCTCATTCCTAAGGCCGATTGGGAGCGGAGCCAGGCCTTGTTCGATCAGGCCAAGGCCGTGGAAGAAGGCCTGCGCAGCAACCTGGAACTCATGCTTCGACAGCCGATTGCTGAAGACCTCAAGATCCTCGAGGCCCGTTTGAAAGAGAAGGAAGCGGCCCTGAAAGTGGCCGAGACGGAGTTGAAAAAGACGGTCTTGACCGCCCCCTTCCCGGGATTGGTCCTCAAGCGCCAGGTGGAACCCGGGCAAAGCATCGTCCCGGGGACGCCTTTGATTACTTTGGCCGACCTGGAACAGGTGGAAGTGGTGGTGGAGACCGACGAAAACAACCTGTCCAAGATCCGCAGGGATCAGGAGGCCGTGGTGATCCCTCCGGCCTTCAAGGACCGCCCCTTTCGGGCGCGACTGGTCCGCATCGGACCGGAAGTGGACCCGACCCGCGGGGTCATCGCCTTGCGCTTTCGTCCCCTTAGCTTACCGGAATACATCCGGCCGGACATGACCGTGGATGTCAATATCGAGACCGGCCGGTATTCCTCTGTCTGGACCATCCCGGTCACCGCTTTACTGGAAGAAAAGGGAAAGGCTTTTATCTACATCCTTCAAAACGGGCGGGCCCTCCGAAGGGAGGTGCGTCTGTTGACCAAGGGACCGGAATGGGCGGCCCTAGCCGATCTGGAGGCAACGGCCCAAGTGATCCTGAAAGGGACGGAGGTCCAGGACGGCCAAAGGGTCCGACCCCGACGCCGATGACGAAATCCCCATCCGGAAGGTCTCCTGCCTTGTCCATGAAATCCTTTTTCTCCTTCGACCATTTCGTCTGGACCGTGGTCTTTCGGGACATCCGTTATAATTTCCGTCAGGCCGCCTTGACCGTCGGGGTGGTGGCCGTGGGCGTCACCCTGATCGTTTTTTTAAACGCCCTCATCAGCGGCCTGCAGCGTCGCCTGGTGAGCAGCGTCACCGGTTCCATTCCCCATGTCATCATCCGCCCCATGAAAAGGACCCCCCTGTCTCTGGGGGAAATCGCCCCGGAAAAGGGGGTCCGCTACGGCCTCCAAGTGGAGGCGGTGGAGCAACAGAAGCGGAAGATCGAAGATTGGACCCTTTGGATACCCCGCTTGCAGGGATTCGATCCGGGGATCGTCGCCGTCTCCCCGGAGGTGGAGGGGCAGGGGATCCTTTCCCGGGGGACGAAAAGGCTGGCCGTTCGTATGGTGGGGATGATCCCGGAAGAACACAACCGGGTGGTGGACATCCAATCCAAATTGGTCGGCGGCCGGTTCTACGGGCTTACCTCCGGAGAAACCGCCCTGGGATACAAGCTGGCCGAGGAATTTTCCTTGAAATTGGGGGACAAGATCCGCTTGACCAGTTCGGAAAACCTTTCGGCCGTCTTGACCGTAGTCGGCATCTTCGACACCGGTTTCAATTTGGTGGACGGACAGACCCTCTTCCTGACCCTGAAAGACGCCCAGTCCCTCCTCGGCCTGGGGACGGCCGTAACCAGCTTGGGGATCAAACTGGACAAGATCTTCGAGGCCGAAGGCCTGGCAAAAAGGTTGGCCCTACAAGTGCCTTATGAAACCCGCTCCTGGATGAAGGACAATGAGTCGCTTCTCACCGGTCTAAAGGCCCAATCCCAATCGTCCCTCCTCATCCAGTTCTTTACCGCCGTGGCCTCGGGGTTCGGGATCGCCAGCATCATGGTCATGTCGGTCATGAACCGGCAGCGGGAGATCGGCATCCTCAAGGCCATGGGGGCCAAAAGGAAACAAATCATCCGCATTTTCGCTTTGGAGGGGACCTTCCTGGCCTTGATAGGGGCCATCATCGGAGCGGGTTTCGGCAGCGCCTTGAGCCTGCTTTTGGGGCGCCTCAGGGCCGCATCGGCGGCCGGGGCGCGCCAGATCGAATTTTTCCCCATTGATTTGACGGCCGGGATTATCCTCACCGCCGTGGCCGTCGCCGTATCGGTGGGTTTCGGGGCTTCTCTCTACCCGGCCTCCCGGGCGGCCCGGGTCAATCCGGTGGAGGTCATCCGTTGAACCGGGATCCTTTCGTTTTGGAACTCAAAAAGGTCTGCAAGGCCTACGGGAATCATCTGGTCACGCCGGTCTTGTTCGATATTGACCTGAGCGTTCAGAAAGGGGAGTTCGTCGCCGTGTTGGGGGCCTCCGGATCGGGGAAAACGACCCTGCTCAATCTCATCGGCCTTTTGGATTCACCCACACGAGGAGAGATCTTTTTGCAGGGCCGGGATGTCTCGCGCATGGACGAGGACGAAAAGGCCCGGATGCGGCGGGACTTTCTGGGATTCATCTTTCAATTTCATTATCTTCTGCCGGCCTTCACCGTATTGGAAAACGCCCTCATGCCCTGCCGGATCAAGGGGAGGGAGGCCGAGGAGGAGGCCAAGGAACGGATCGTCGAGCTCTTGGTCCGGGTGGGTTTGGGGGAGCGGCTGCACTACAAACCGGCCCAGCTTTCCGGCGGGCAACAGCAAAGGGTGGCCATCATCCGCGCCCTGGCCAATGACCCGGCCTTGGTTTTGGCCGATGAACCCACCGGTAATTTGGACAGCGTCAGCGGCCGGGAGGTCTTCGACCTCATGCGCGAGTTGAACCGCAGCACGGGCAAGGCCTTTCTCATGGTCACCCATGACCGAACCTTCGCCCGCGAGGCGGATCGCATCCTGTTTTTGAAAGACGGGCGCTTCGTCCGGGAAAGCCCGCCCCCCTGAAGGCCTTCCCCCTTTTCCCGGGTCAATCAATGAGGGCCGAATAGATCAGGGCCTTCAACTGGTCGCGGAAATTGAAGGTGGCGTTGGGCATGAACTGGGTAAGGAAGATGACGATCAACTCTTCCTTTGGATCGATCCAAAAGACGGTGCTGGCCGCGCCGCCCCAGGCGTATTCCCCCGGAGAGCCGATGACCTGGGATTTGTCCGATCCCAAGTGAACCGAAAAACCGAGGCCGAAGCCGTTGCCGGCCGTGGCGATTTGGGTGAAAGGACCGATGTTGAGGTCCCTTAAAGACTTTCCCCCGGGCAAGTGGTTCATGGTCATGAACTCGATGGTCTTCCGACCCAAAATGCGCACCCCGTCCAATTCGCCCCCGTTCAAGAGCATTTGGCAGAAGCGGAGATAATCGGCGGCCGTGGACACCAATCCCCCGCCGCCGGAAAGGAATCTCGGCGGTCGGGTAAAGGGGCTGGCGGCCGGATCGTCTTCCAGCGTCAGGGTCTTGTCCGGCCGGCGGAGATAATTGGCGGCGAAGCGTTCGACCTTCTCCGGCGGGACATAAAAAGCGGTATCCTTCATCCCCAACGGCTCGAAGAGGTTTTTTTGGAGATAGACATCGAAGGGCATCCCCGACAGCACTTCCACCAAATACCCTAAGACATCGGTGGAGACCGAGTAGTTCCAGTAGGTTCCCGGAGAAAATTCCAGGGGCACTTCGGCCAGCTTTTCCACCATTTCCTTTAACGTCAAAGGGCCGCCTATAACGCCGATCCCCAGCTTGCGGTAGGCGGCATCCACATTGGTCCTTTCCATGAAGGCATAGGTCAGTCCCGAGGTATGGGTCATCAGGTCCTTGATGGTCATGGGCCGTTCGCAGGGACGGGTGAGAAAAAGCGGGTAGTTCCCGGAGAGGTAGACCTGGAGGTTCCGCCATTCGGGGATGAATTTGTAGACTTCGTCGTTCAATTGAAAGAAGCCCTGTTCATAGAGCGTCATCAGGGCCACCGAAGTGATGGGTTTGGTCATGGAGTAGATGCGGAAGATCGTATCTTCGGTCATGGGTTTGTTCCGTTCTCGGTCCATGAGGCCGAGGGGGGAAAGATAGGCCACCTTCCCCTGGCGGGCCACCAAGGTTAAGGTGCCGACGATCTTTTGGGGTTGGAGATAACGCCTTTGCAGATGACTTTCGATGCGGGCCAGTCGCTCGCTGGATATTCCGACTTCTTCGGGAGCCGCCAAGGGGAGCATGGAACTTCCTCCTTTTTTTCGTGGAATTGAAGAAACCGATGAAGCCTGTCGAGGGGTCAAAGAAGGGAAGAAAACCTGCAGTCGGCCGGAGCCGACTGCAGGTCACGGTGCGGCGTTATCTCCCCTTCCACTGAGGCGGGCGTTTCTCGGCGAAGGCCTTGGGACCTTCAATAAAGTCTTCGGAGCGATACATGGCCTCTTGGCCGGGGTAGGTGGTGGCCATGGCCTCTTCGATGGAGACGTTCATCCCTTTGAGGACGGCTTCTTTGCAGGCCCGGATACATAAGGGCGCGGCCTTGAGGATTTCTTCGGCACAGCGCATGGCCGCAGGCATGAGTTCGGGTAAAGGCACCACTTCGGAAACGATGCCCAACTGCAGGGCCTCTTGGGCGGTGATCCGTTTGGAAGTGAGGATCATGTTCATGGCCGCATGGAAGGGGATCTGACGGGGCAGACGATGGACCCCGCCGGCGCCCGGGATCAGGCCGACCCGGGGTTCGGGGAGACCGAAGCTGGCGTTTTCCGAAGCGATGATGATGTCGCAGGCCAGGGCGATCTCGAAGCCGCCCCCCAAGGCCAAACCGTTGACGGCGGCGATGAAGGGTTTGAAGCAATCGAACCGACGGGTGATGCCGGCAAAGCCGCCTTTGACATCCTTCATGATCTCCCGCATCTTTTCCGTGCCGTGGGTGGCCTGATATTTCAAATCGTTGCCGGCGGAAAAGGCCTTGTCTCCGGCCCCGGTGATGATGCAGATCCAGGCGTCGGGATCGGCGTCGAATTCGTTGAAGGCCCGATCCATTTCCGCGCTGGTGGGCGGACTGATGGCGTTCATCACTTCCGGCCGGTTGATGGTGACGATGGTGATATGTCCCTGTTTTTCCACCTTAATCAGTTCGTAGCTCATGGTCAACCTCCTTTGTCGTCAATTTAAAGGCATATTAGCCTTTCTTTCACGGTTCGTCAAAAAAAAAATCCCCTTATTCCACACCCGTTTCCTTGGGGAGGACGCCCCAGTCCGAAAGGGTGCGCCGCATGTTCCGGACATGGGTCCCCTCCCAAAAGAATTTCCCGCATGTCGGACAGCGGTTGAATCGTTTCTGGGTCCGATAGACATATTCGGGGAGCTCGGGCCATAAGGCCTTGACGGTATCCGGGGGCAGGGGGATCAAAGGGGTGTTGCAGCGCAGACAGCGGCCGAACATCTTTTCCGGATCGGGTTGCTGACCGGATTGCTCCAGGAATTCCTTTAAAAGTTGGGGCAAGGTAGCCCTCGAGAGGGTGATCACCGTCAGGCCGCGGCCCTTACGGGGTAAGGGTAGGGGATAGGGTTCCCACTGGATCAGGGCATCGTGAAGGGGGTCGAGGAGTTCCCTTTTTTCCCAAGGCCTTACATCAAAACCCAGGACGCGCAGCCACTGGATCATGAAAGCGAGGTGGGGGGCGATGCGGTAACGCATCCCAGTGTTTCCTTTAAAGTCTGAAGGACCTCTTCAAACCACGGGAAAAGACCCGAGGATGTTCCTGGTTCTTTCCGACACCGGTCATTCCGGACCGGAGGGACGAAAGGTTTCGGGCGGGAATTCGCTTCTCGGGACCAGTTGGTCGTAACGGACGGTTAGGACATATCCCCTTTCAAGGTCTTGGACTTCCGCCTGGTGCGGGGTCTTTCCGCCGGCGAAAGGGACGAATCCGGAAAAGAGGACCTCCACGGCCTTGGTATCGGACCGGGAGAAGCGGGCCCGGGAAAGAACGAAAGGTTCGGGGGTCAGTCGGAGCTCCACCTGAACGGCCCCGTGGAGGGTAAGGACGATCCCCTTATTTCCTTTATCCGCCTCGTAGCGCCACTCGAATTGTTCATAGGGGGGTAGCGGGATGCGTCCCCAGAGCAACAAGGGCAGGTCTTTCATCGGGATGGCATTTAAGTCCGAAAAAGGAGCGGTAAAAGGGGGAAGGTCCCTTCCTTGCTTTTCTCCCGCCGAATAGAGGACGGTTTTCCCCTCCAGGGAAAAGAGGTAAAGGACCGGGCGTCCCAAGAGATCGAATAATTCCAGACGGAAGGTTTCGGGTCCCCGGGCCAGGAGGCGAAAGGAAAAGGCGTAGCGTTCCCCGGGTCCGGCGAAGACGATTTTCCCCGCCCCTTCACGGGAGACCGGCTCCGCCGGCTGTTTTAGCCGACCCAATAGATCGGGAATGTTTATTGAGGGTTCTTCCGGGGGGCGAAGGGGCCCGTGGTCTTTCGGGCTTGGAATATGGGCGGCCATGGCCGAGCCAAGTATGAACAAACAGATAAGGAGTAGGAAAAGGACCGGTTTATGGCGTGACAGTTTCCCCAAGACCTTTTTCTTCCTCCAGTTTCTGTTGGACTTCCTTGATCTTTCGCTGCAGATTCTCCTTTTCCTTGGCGTTGGTTTGGAGTTCCAGGGCGCGGCGGTAGACCTTCAAGGCCTTTTCCCACAGGTTTTTTTTCGCATAGACATCGCCCAAATGTTCGTTGATGGTGGCGTCGTTGGGGGCCAGTTTCCAGGCCCTTTCCAACTCGATCAAGGCCTCGTCGTATTTTTTTTTCTTGAAGTAGACCCAACCCAGGCTGTCCCGGATATACCCGTCATTGGGTCGGAATTTCAAGGCCCTCTTGATCAATTCTTCGGCCTCGTCCAGATTGATCCCCTTTTCGGCATAGGTGTATCCCAAGTAGTTCAAGGCCAGGACGTGGAAGGGATCCAGTTGGATGGCCTTTTTCAACCGGCGGAGGCTTTCCCGTTTCCGTCCCATTTTGTCCAGAAGGGCGCCTAATCGGAAATGGAGCTCGGCCTGATCGGGATCCACTTCCAAGCCTTGAAGGAGGATCTCCTTGCTTTCCTGAAACTTCTGGGTTTGTTCATAAAGGGCGGCCAGGTTCAGGTAGACCTCCATCTTCTTCGGGGCCACGACCAGGGCCTGCCGGAGCAGTTGAACGGCCTCGGGAATCTTTTTTTCCTTTTCCAGAAGATAAGCCTGCATGATCAAGGCCTGGGGGTAATAATCGGAATTTTTGGGGATGGCGGCCAATAATTCCCTGGCGGGGGCGGATTTTTTTTGTTCGATCCAGGTGACGGCCAGGAAATATTTCACCTTGGCGCTTTCGGGTTTTTCCTGTAAGAGGGCCTGGAAGTCCGAGGCGGCCTGGTCCAGGCGCCTGTGTTCGAGATAAATCAGGGCGATGCGGAAGCGGGTTTCAAAATCCTGCCGGGCGTTGATTTTCAAGGCCTCCAGGACGGTGTGGCCTTCCTCCCATTTCCCCGATTTCAGGTATAAGGTGCCGATTCGTTCCTGGGCCTGCAGATGCGCCGGATTTTTCTCCAAGACCGTCCGATAAACGGAAAGGGCCTTTTCCGTCTCTTCGGTCATTTCATAGACCTGGCCCAGCCCCAAGTAGGCGTTGAGATGATCGGGGTTAAGACGGATGGTCTCCTGGAAGTGTTTGGCCGCCAGATCCACTTCCTTCAATTCCAGATAGACCCGGGCCAGGAAAAAGTGTCCCTTTTCCGAGTCGGGATTGATTCTTATGACCCCGGCAAAGGCCTTTTGGGCTTCGGCGAGGTTCTGGAGCTGGAGTTCGATGAGCCCTAGGTTGAAGAGTGGATCCTCGTCCTGGGGAAAAAGGACGGAAAGGGTTCGATAGACGCGGGCCGCTTCCTGCCACTGCTGCCGGGAAAGATGGATTTGGGCCAAGAGGTGGTAGGCCTCGCGGGTTTTCGGCTCCAGTTCCACGGCCCGCCGGAGGTGGACCAGGGCCTCTTCGATTTGGCCGGATCGGAGTAAGGCCTTGGCCAGGGCGGTTTCCAAATACGGTGAGTCGGGGGCCAGGTTGAGGGCCTGGCGGAGTTCGGCCACGGCCCGATGGTGATCTTCGGCCTGGGCAAAGAGTTCGCCCATCAGGAACCGGGAATAGGCCTCGGAGCGATTATTGAATTCCCCGGGGGCTTTTCCCTCGACTGTGGGAACAGGTTCCTGCACATCAAAGGCGAGGTCGCCGTGCCCCCGGCAGCCGGCAACGATAAAGGCCAGGAGACCGAGGAGGAGAACCCCAAAAAAAGTCTTCCCGGGTTTTACCTTGAACCCGGTCTTTGGGAAAGGGGCAGGTCCTTCGGCCGAAGAAAGGGGGAAAAGGCAAGACTCGGCCGCCTCTTCTCGGGGCGGGTCGTGCGGGGGTACCGATGGTCTGGGTTCTTTTTGCACGGAAACGGAAAGGAAGGTCAAGGGGTTTCTTCAAAATAATCGGATCGCAAATCAGGAAGTTCCTTTTCCAGATAGGCCCTGGCCTTTTTCAGCAGTTTTTCTTCCAATTGGCGGATCCTCTCTCGGGAGACCCGGAATTGTTCTCCCAGTTCCTGAAGGGTCATGGGCTCTTCGGCCAGGATCCTCTTTTCGAAGATGATGTTTTCCCGCGGGGTCAATCCCTTGCGGAACTCTTCCACCTTTCCGGCAAAGAGTCTTTTGAGCTCCAGGCGGGATAAGGCCTTTTCAGGCGAAGCCTCCTGGTCGGGCAACAGGGACATATGGTCCACCGATGCATCCTCGGCCACGGGGGCGTCCAGGGACAGTTCCCACTCCCCCAGACGCTGATCCATTTCGATGACATCCTTTTCGCTGACGGACAACCTCTCGGACAGGAGTTTGGGGACCGGTTCGATGCCTTGGGCCAAAAGGCGGTTCTTTTCTTTCTTCAGGTTATAAAACAACTTCCGTTGGGCTTGGGTGGTGCCGATCTTGACCAGCTTCCAGTTGTCCATGATGAACTTCAAGATATAGGCCTTGATCCAGAAGGAGGCATAATAAGAAAACTTGATCCCTCGAAAGGGGTCGAATTTCTTGACCGCCTGCATCAAGCCGATGTTCCCCTCCTGGATCAGGTCCAGGAGATTCTGCATCCAATACCGCTGGAACTCCATGGCGATCTTGACCACCAGCCTCAGGTTGGAGGTGACCACCTTGTAGGCGATGGCCGGATCGGGATTCCGGTAGTAGCGGAGGAGAAGGTCCTTTTCCTCTTCCGGGGTCAACAGAGGATAACGGTTGATCTCCTGGAGATATCGTTGCAGGGGATCATAAGGGACGACCCCTTCCCGAACCTCCGAATCGGATTCGAAGCCGTTTTCTTCGGGGTAGGGATTCCAAGAATCGTCTTCCGGCCTTTTGCGTTTCATCCCCTCTCAGTCCAGAATCTTTTCATCGTATAGGGATTCTAAACGATACTTGTGTTGGGCTTCCTGTTCGGCAAGGTAGGCGAAGAGTTTTTTCTGGGCCGGATCTTCGACCCGGGCCTCCCAGGCCTGATAGAATTTCAAGGACTTTTCCTCGTTTTTCATGGCCAGGATCATGACCTCTTGATATTTCATGTCCGGATGGAATTTCAGGTCCACCAAATAGTCGCTGATCTTCAGGTCCGGTACGGTGCGGGAGCTTTCCGGCAAGGTTTGCGGATCGGGCAATTCTTCCAACAACTTTTGGTGTTTCTCCTCTTCGGCGGCCAATTCCTGGAAAAGGGAGGCTATGCCCGGGTAACGGGCCAGGGTGGCGGCGGAGCGGTAAAAGGTTTGGGCGTCTTTTTCCTTGTTGATGGCGAAGCGGATGATTTCCTCTATGGTGGCAAACGACATGGGCGGTCCTCCTCTTCTTCATGTTCGTCTCAAGGTTAATGTACTTTTCGTCTCAGTCCTTGTCAAGGAATAAAAAAGGCCGTTCCCCGTAGGGAAAGGCCTTGCTAGAGGGGGCGGAGGGGGGGCCCCCCTCATTCCAGGAAAGATCCTCCTAATCCCAAACGCGCCGGTCTTCGATCTTCTTGGCCCCCGGGGGAAGGGTCCCCGGTGGGAGGAATTCCACCTCGCCCCGGATGCGCAGGATATCGTGGAGGGTCCTTTTCACCGCCTCGATCAGCTCCCGGCTGACCGCCTCGGGCCGGATGACCTCGGCCCGAAAGAGCATTCGGTCCTGATGGCCCTCGCGGGTGACCACGATTTGGCAGCCGCATATTTCCTTGAATTTGGCCGCCACGGCCTCCACTTGTCCGGGATGGATGAACATCCCCTTGACCTTGGTCATCTGATCCACCCGGCCGACGATCTTCATCAGACGGGGTGAGGTCCGGCCGCAGGGACAGGGTTCGTCGCTGTAATAGGCCAAGTCGCCGCTGCCGAAACGGATCAAGGGATAAACCGGGTTGAAGCAGGTGCCCACCACCTCGCCCACCTCTCCCGGCTTGCAACCCTTTCCCGTCCGGGGATCGACCACCTCGACAATACAGTCGTCGGGGAAATGCATGCCGTTTTTCCGGACGCATTCGAAGCCCAAGCAACCGATGTCGGCCGTGCCGTAACTTTGCCGGACCATGACCCCCAGTTGGGTCTCCAGACGGTCCCGGAGGGATTCCGGGAGCATCTCCGCGGCCACGAAGGCGGTTTGGAGTTTCAGGTCCTTCTTGGGGTCGAGCCCCATTTCCAGGGCCTTCTCCAGGAGGGTGTTCAAGAAGCTGGGAGTCCCTAAAAACCCGGTGACCTTCAAGTCTTTCATGAAACGGACCTGGACCTCCGTATTCCCGACACCGGCGGGGATGGTCCGGCAACCCAACATCCTCAGGGAGGAATCGAGCATAAAGCCGAAGGGGACCAGGTGAAAGCTGAAGGTGATTTGGCACAAGTCCCCCGGTCGGAACCCCCCGGCAAAGAGGGCCTGGGCCCAGCGCCGGTCTTCGTAGACCGCCTCGCCCGGTTCGTAAATCGGGCCCGGCGAAACGAAGATACGTCCTAATTTTTCCGGCGCCACCCCGTTCCAACCGCCGAAGGGAGGGGTTTTTTGTTGAAGGGTGACTAAATCGGCCTTTTCGGTGATAGGCAGCCTTTCCAGGTCCTTTACCGTCTTCAGGTCTTTAGGGGCGACCCCGGCCCGATCCAGTTTTTTCTTGAAGGCCGGCGAGTGGATATAGGCATAGGCGACGATACGACGCAGCTTTCGGTTCAACAGGCGCTCTCGTTCCCGGCCGGGAAGGGTTTCCGTTTTGGAAAAAAAGCCGGAACGCCGTTCTTTTTTAATGGCCATGAAGGTCCCTCGATAACAAAAGCCGTGAAGGTGCTTGGAGCATCGAGTTCAGAGTCGGGAAAAAGCTGGATGCTGGATGCTGGATGCTGGATACTGGATCCTCGATCCTCGATCCTTTATCCTGTATTTCGAACTCCGAACTACAAAATCCGAACGGATAAACGGATAATCGGTTATTATTTGGGTGGAAAGGTCCCCTCAAAAGGAACGACCATGCTCTTTCCGTCGGGTCCGACAAAGGTGGCCGTCCCGTTGACCGAAATGGGGAAGGTGAAGTCGGTGATGCCTTCCCACCATTTTTTGAGCAGATCCGGCGCCTTGACGTTCTTTTCCAGGAGCTTGTGCCCGCCGGCTACCATCAGGGCCCCTTGGGCGGTGTTGTAATCGAAGGTGGCGTGGAAGCGGAAATAATCGGTTGTTTTGGCCGGGATATAGTTGTCTTCAAAAAAAGTGGGGGTGTTCAGTTCAAAGTCCTCGAAGGAGACCGTGAACTTCAGATCATCGAGGAGGATTTTAAAGTTGTTGGGATTTTCAATGGAAAAAATGAAGGCCAAAACCATGGGCGCACCGCGGCGGCCGGCCGTGAGTTTGCCTTCCTTGTCTAAAATGCCGTCCAAGTAATATCCCCAGTAGCTGGCGATCTCGACCCGCTCCAGTTTGATTACCGGGGGCTTGGCCGAGGCCGTTTTGGCCGCCAAAGCCCGGCCGGGCGTCCCCTTAGGGGCGGCCTTTGGCCCGGGTCCTCCCGGGGCGGTCTGTTGCGGGGCGGCCAAACAAGGGTAAGCGACCAGGCTGATGACGGCCAACGACAATAACAGCATAAGGGCATATCGCTTCATAGTTCCCTCCCTTTCAAGTTAACCAGCGTTTCCTGCGTTTGTAATGTTTGACCTCCCGAAAGCTTTTTCGGGTCCCCAGGTCGGTCAGACCCAGGTAAAAGTCTTTGATGTCCGGATTTTCCATCAGCTTTTCGGCCGTGTCGTCCATGACGATGCGTCCGTTTTCCATGACATAGGCGTAAGGGGCGACACTTAAAGCCAGCTTGGCGTTTTGCTCCACCAGGAGGATGGCGATTTGGGATTCCTGGTGCAGGCGGGTGATGATGTTGAAGATCTCACGGATAAGCATCGGGGCCAGGCCCATGGAAGGTTCGTCCAGGAGCATCAGCTTGGGATTGGCCATCAAGGCCCGACCGACTACGGTCATCTGTTGTTCCCCGCCGCTGATGAATCCGGCGATTTCGTTCCGCTTCTCCTTCAGCCGGGGAAAATAATGATAGACCATCTCCAGTCCGTCCTTGACCGCCCTCCGGTCCCGGCGCAGATGGGCCCCGACCACGAGATTCTGTTCCACCGTCAGGTGCTCAAAGACGCGGCGCCCCTCGATAACCTGGACGATCCCGGCCTTGGCGATCTCTTCGGCGCTTTTTTTGTCGATCCGTTCGCCCATGAAGACGATGTTGCCGTCCGTGACCTTGCCGTCTTCATGTTTGAGCAGACCGGAGATGGCCTTGAGGGTCGTACTCTTCCCCGCGCCGTTGGCCCCGAGGAGGGCGACGATGCCCTTCTCGGGGACCTCGATGGAGACGCCTTTCAGGACCAGGATGACCTCGTGGTACTTGACCTCGATGCTGTTGATCTTCAAAATCGGTTCCGCCGTCAACGATCTTACCTCCTTGTTTTGGCCGACAGGATTCAGAGATCAGCCATCAATGGCCAGGCAAAAACTTTTCAGAATTTTTCCCCGGACCCTGAACTCTGAACATGAATTTTTACCACCCCAACCATTCCTTTTCCCACTTGTCGGGCCAGCGTTTTTTCAGGTCCACCATTTCCACCAGGACGAATTTCCCTTTATCGATTTTGTAAATGGGACAACCGGTGGCCGGACGGTGGTCGGTGGCCGAAAAACTGGCCGGCAGGGATCCGACTCCCAAATCCTTGTTCTTGAAGGTTTCCATGGCCTTCATAATCCCTTCACCGGTGAAGTTGCCCTGTTTGTCGGCGACCTTCATGGCCTCGGTCAAGAGCAGCACGGCCCCCCAGGCCTGAACGGTACGGATCAACCTCTTGGAGGCCGGCACCCCGGGGTTGATTTTTTTGGCGTAGGCCACGATTTTGTCCATCATCGGGGCCTTGCCGCCGAAAAAGGCGCAGACCGCCGCCCCCATGACGCCTTCGGACGCCGGACCGGCCAAGCGGGGCAGGTTTTCGTCAAAACCCCAGTTGTTGATGATGTGATCGGCACCCAGACCCAGCGAATAAGCATCCCTTAGGGCCGTGGCCACGGACATGGTGGTGTTGCCGTGCCAGACCAGGTCCGGTTTGAACTGTTTGGCCCCCAGGACTTGGCTTTTCGCATCCAGGGCGGTCAAAGGTACGTCCTGATCCGGTCCCACCTCAAAGCCCAGCAGGGCGGCTTGGTCTTTGATGGCCTTGATCGGGGCGCTGGCGTAAGGGGAAGCGGCCATATAGAAGCAGAGGAAGCGGGGTTTTTCACCCTTTTCCCTTCGGGCCTTGAAGCGAGGGTCTTTTTTCCAGACATTCTCATACCAGGCGGTGATGGCCGATCGGGCGTTGGTGGAATAATCGGAACAGAAAAAGAGATTGTAGGGGGTCTTCTTCGGGTCGGTCAGATGGGCCGAATAAGAAGCCGAGACATAGGGCATCTTGTCCTTGGTCACCGTCGGAGACAGGGCCTCCGTGTCTCCCGTCCCCCAGCCCAGGACGGCCACCACCTTGTCGAAGTCACGAAATCTCTTGTAGGTGGTGATGGCTTCCGGGATGCGGTAGCCGTAGTCGTATTGGAACAACTTTATTTTTTTCCCGTTGATCCCCCCGGTGTCATTAATGTAGGCGATGGCCTCGGCGATACCCAAGGCGTAATCTTTGCCCACATCCGAGGTGGCGCCGGTCATGTCGTTGATGGCCCCGACTCGGATTTCTTGGGGAGCGGCCCAGCCTAAGGTCCAGAGGCCTAAAACGACGGCCAACAGTACGAGGCAAAACGAGGTCTTTTTCATCGTTGTCTCCTCCTTTAAAGGTTAAGTACAGGACCACACCACACAGACGACGGGTTCGGTTCAACGAATACGGGTCGGCTCACCTCCTTCGTAAGCAAGATGGGCGGTCTCGCCTCAGGGACGGCCGGGTCCTCATGGCCCTCCATCAATAGGAGAAAGGCCAGAGGTTGAAATAGTTCTTGATCTGCCACCAACGGTAGGCCAAGCCGTTGGGTTCGTAAATGAGGAAGAGGCAGATGGCCAATCCGAAGGTGGCTTCCTTCAGGAACAAAAACTTCATGGTCAAGGCCGGAAAGACCGGGGTCAGGGGGATGATGGCGAATTTCAGTCCTTCCATGATCAGGACCATGAACATGGAGCCGAATATGGTCCCGTAGATACTGCCCACGCCGCCGATGAGGATCACCCCCACCAACCACAGGGACCAAAACCATTGGAAGTGTTCCGGACTGATGGCGGCCAGGTTGCTGACCCAAAAGGCCCCGGCGATGCCGCCGATGAAACCGGCCACGAAAAAGGCCAATAGTTTGTAGGCGACGATATTGATCCCCATGGTCTCGGCGGCGATATCGTTGTCCCGGATGGCGATCCAGGCCCGCCCCACCTTGGAACGAAGGAGATTGGCCGTGCCCATGAGCAAGAGGACGGTCAAAACGGCCCCCAAATAATAGACCTTGGTGTCGCTGTCCAAGACGATGGGACCGAGGGTGATGCTCCCCGGAGGCAATGAAAAGGCCTGGCCCCGTCCGCCGATCTGGCTGACATACTGGGTGAGGATGAAATCCACGGTGACGAACTGGGCGGCCAAGGAGGTCATGATCAGATAAAACCCCTTGACCTTGGCCGAGGGCAGGCCGAACAAGATCGCCCAGACCCCGGCGATCAGGCCGGCGATGATCATGCTGATCAAATAGGGGATGTGGAGCTGGAGGGTCAAGAGGGTGGCGGCGTAGGCCCCGACGGCGATGAAGGCGGCGTGTCCCAAGGTCACCTGACCGCAATAGCCGATCAGGAGCTGGACCCCCAAGGCCCCCATGATCGTATAGGCGACCAGGTTGCCCACGCCGATCCAATACAGTCCCCCCCCATAGGGGAGGATAAAGAAGATGAAAATCCCCAGGAAGATCATCTTGCCGATGACGAAGCGCGTCTGCCACCAGGCGTGGTCCTGCTTATAGTGTTCGTGGTAAACTCCGCAAGGCAGATAGGCCATGGCTTACACCCTTTCTATCCTTTCCCAACCCCAGAGTCCGTAAGGCTTGTACAACAAGATGATGACCATAAAGACGAAGGGGGCGATTTCCTTGACCCCTCCGGGAGTGAACCGATCCAGGTAGGCGCCGCTCAGATTCTGGAGGACGCCGATGATGATCCCCCCGACGATGGCCCCGGGGACGGAGTTGAGACCCCCCAACACCACGGCCGGCAGGACCAGCAGCCCCAAATAACCTACAGAAATGTTGAGCCCGTTGATGTTGCCCAAGAGGGCTCCGCCCACCCCGGCGGCGATGAAGGCGATGCCCCAGGCCGTGGCGTAGACGAAACGGGCGCTGACCCCCAGGGAGAGGGCGGCCATTTCATCGTCGGCCGTGGCCTGCATGGCCAGACCCCAACGGGTGTATTGAAAGAAAGCAACGAAGACCAAGAGGAGGATGATGGCGGCCACAAAGCTCCAGAGATAGACCTGACCGATGATGATCCCGCCGATGTCGATGGGCTTCAGGGGGAAGACCGGGGGATTGAAAATGACCGTATCCGTGCCGAAAATGAACTCAATGATCCCTCGAAAGAAAAAAGAGAGGCCCACGGTGACCATGATCACCGTCAGGACCGGTTCGCCGATGAGCTTGTCCAAAAAGATCCGTTCGGTCAAGAGACCCAAAATGAAGCCTATAACCACGGTGAAAAAGAGGGAAAGGAGAAAAGGAAACCCCCAGAGGTAAAAGGTCAGGGTGACATAAGCCCCGATCAGGGTCAGTTCGCCCATGGCCAGGTTCAGGACCCCGGAGCATTTATAAATCAGGGTCCAGCCCAAGGCGACCAAGGCGTAGATGCCTCCCATCATGATGCCGGTAATGACCACCTGGATGAACAACTTCATGCCCTTCCCTCCTTAGTCGGGAATTTTTCGGATGTGCAGGTCGGTCTTGATATGCACCACCCTGCCGTCTTCATAGGTGATGGTGGTGTCCATATGGACGGTGTCCTTGTCCTCGTACAAGGCCCGGACGATGTCTTCGTAGCGTTTTTCGACGAAGGCCCGGCGGAGTTTCCGGGTCCGGGTCAGTTCTTCGTCGTCCGGGTCGAATTCCTTGTAGAGGTTGACGAATTTGCGGATCTTGGCCGCCGGTTTCAGGCTCTTGTTGGCCTCGCGGATCTGTTTTTCCACCAGGTCATAGACCTCGGGTTTCTGGGAGAGTTCTTGATAACTGGTGTAGTTGAGCTTGCGTTCGTCGGCCCATTTGCCGACCACGGCGTAATCGATGCAGACCACGGCCGTGACATAAGGCCTTTCGTGGCCGATGACCCAAGCGTCCTTGAGGAAAGGGGAGAACTTGAGTCGCGTCTCCAGGTATTGCGGGGAAAAGATGGATTGGTCGCTTAAGACCATGACGTCTTTACTCCGGTCGAAGACGACGAGATGCCCGTCTTCGTCGATGAAGCCCTTGTCTCCGGAATAGAGCCAACCGTCCTTCAAGGTTTTGGCCGTGGCCTCGGGATTTTTGTAATAACCCAAAAAGACCGAGGGGCTGCGGGAAATGATCTCCCCTTCCTCGGTGATCCGGATTTCGGTGTTGGTGATGGGCGTGCCCACCGTGTCGAATTTGATGTCGCCGGTGCGGTGGAGCACGGAGATGCCGGCGATCTCCGTCTGGCCGTAGATCTGCTTCAGGTTGACCCCGAGGGCGTGGAAGAAGCGGAAATGGTCCGGTCCCATGGCCGCACCGCCGGTATAGGCGTTGCGCACCCGGCTCAGTCCCAGATGGTCCCGGAGTTTTTTGAAAACGGCCAGGTAGGCCAAGGCGTTCAAGAACTTCCAGCCCCCGGGGACCTTCTTTTTTTGGAAGCGAAAGTCGGCCACTTTGTAACCGATCTTCATGGCCAGGTTATAGGCCTTGCGCTTGATCCAGGTGGCGTCCAAATGTTTGACCTGGACGGTGCGGGTCATCTGCTCGTACATGCGCGGCGGGGCGAACATGACGTGGGGGCCGATTTCCCGGATGTTCTCCTGGGCCGTTTCCGGCTCCTCGGGAAAGTTGATGGTGAAACCCACCTGGAGCCCGCAGGAAACGGACATCATCTGTTCGCCGATCCAGGCGAAGGGCAGGTAGGAGACGAAGTCGTCTTCCGGACTGCAGGGGTCCACGGACATGAGGTTTTGGCCCATGGTCAGTAGATTGTAATGGGAAAGCAAAGCCCCTTTGGGCAGGGCCGTGGTTCCGGAGGTGTAAAAGAGCAGGGCCACCTCATGGGCTTTGCCCTGGGCCACGGTGGCCTCGAAGAGGCCCGGGTCTTTCCGGTCCAGCTCGCGGCCCCGTTCCATCACTTCCCTCAGGCTGATGAGCATGGGGTCTCGATAATCGCGCATCCCTTTGGGATCGTCCCAGATGATCTTCTGGAGCAAGGGGCACTTGTCCTGGATGGCCAGACCCTTGTCCACCTCTTCCTGCCCCTCGCCGACCAGGAAGAGGGCGTCGGAGTGGTTGATGATGTAGGCCACCTCGTCCAGGAGGGAGTCCTGAAAGAGCCAGACGGCTACGCCCCCGGCGGCCAGGGTGGCCATCTCCACCCAGAGGCCTTCGGGTCGGTTGTCCCCGATCATGGCCACCTTGTCTCCCCGCTTCAAACCCAAACTGATCAACCCCAGGGCGATGGCCTTGACGTTTTCCAAATACTGTCTCCAAGTGATGGGCCGCCAGATGCCGAATTCCTTCTCCCGCATGGCCACTTTGGAGTCACCGTAGCGTTTGGCCGTCTCCACGAGGACCTTGGGCAGGGTCAGCTCATCGGTGATCTGAAATGGGATGGTGAACGGTTTAACGCCTCGTGGCATACAAGTCCTCCTCACCCAGGTAGGCCTCAATGACCTGAGGATTGCTTTGCACTTCCGCCGGCGTGCCGGTGGTGATCTTATTGCCGAAACTCAAGACGCTCACCCGGTCGGAGATGTCCATGACCACACCCATGTCGTGTTCAACCAAGATACAGGTCACCTGCCAGCGTTTTTCCTGATTGATATCCAGGATGAAGCGGGCCATGTCCTCCACCTCTTCCAGGTTCAGCCCGGCCAGGGGTTCGTCCAGGAGGAGGATTTTGGGGTTGAGGGCCAAGGCCCGTCCCAGTTCCACCCGCTTTTGCAGGCCGTAAGGGAGCATGCCCACGGTCTTGTGGCGGATGGCCTCGATTTCCAACAGATCGATAATTTCTTCCTCGATGAATTGCCGGGCCTGGATCTCTTCCTTGGCCGTTTTTCCGAAATAAAAGGCGCCGCTTACAATCCCGGACTTGAGATGGAGATGACGGCCGAGGCGGATGTTGTCCAAGACGGTCATGCCCCGAAAGAGTTCGATTTTCTGAAAGGTGCGGGCGATGCCCAATTGGGCCCTTTGATAAGGCTTTAAGGAAGTGATCTCTCGATCTTCCAGGTAGATATTACCTTTTTGGGGGTGGTACAGCCCGTTGATGCAGTTCAAAAGGACGGTTTTGCCGGCGCCGTTGGGGCCGATGATGGAATGGATCTCCCCTTGCCGGACATCTATGCTCACGCCGGAAAGGGCGGCCACCTTGCCGAAAAACATACTGACATCATCGACCTTCAACAACACCGGCCCGAGTTCGCGGGATGCCATCCGATCCTTCTCCTTCCTCAGGCAGATCCGCCGCCTCGTCCCGGGTACGTATCCGGGAGGCGGTTTATTTATGGGGTTAGGGGGTTGAAATCAAAGGCCCATATCGGGCGTTTTTTTTCAGACAAACGGGTTAACCGATTTCGGTAAGGACGTTTCCCTAAACACGACTACCGCCGTCGCCGACGGATCTTTTAGGTTGTCAGGATGTATACGTCGAATCCCGCTGCCGGGAACGTAGATGAAACGCTTGAAACGGTTGGAAGGGTATGCCCGGTCGGGCTGCTCGGTGGCGGTCCGCCGGTTTTTAGGTGAGGATGTTTTTATTCGGATCATGGGTGAAGGTCGATCTTTGTCGTGTGCCTAACTTTTTATTCCACTTTTCCTTCCCTGTCAAGTTTATAAAATAGTAGGAAAATAGTAGGATAAAACCACTACTGATCATAAGAGAGGAGATGGGCCCGGAGGTTGATCTTTTTGTTTTTCAATTGCAGTTTGCTGCGGATATTGGCCCGGTGAAACATGACCGTGTTTTTGGACAAGAACAACAGATCGGCGATCTCTTTGTTGGTCTTTCCTTCCTTGACCAAGTTGGCCACCTTGATCTCCGTAGAGGTGAAGTTGAAGTACTTGGAGGAAAGGCGGCTTAAAAAGGGGGAGATGATGTTGTTCAGGTTCGATTCCAAGATGTCGATGAGGGTTTGTTGGACGGTGTTGAGGCGGCTGTCCTTGAGCTGTCGAAGATAGGGGAAGATGAGTTCTTTGACATTGGAGAGGATGTTTTCACCTATTTCCTTTTTGTCCTCTTCCCGTTGCTTGAGCAGGACCTTCAGAGCGGTATTGACTTCTTCCAGATGATGGGACTGGGCCTTGAGCTCCACCTCCCTTTTGCGCAGGGCCCTTTCCACCCTCTTGCGTTCCTCGATCTCTTGTTTGAGTTGGGCGTTGATCTTGGCCAGGGCGGCGGTGCGTTCGGCGACCATGTCCTCCAAATGTTCTCGGTATTTTTTCAGTTCCGTTTCCGCCCGTTTCAGGGCGCTGATGTCCCTTAAGGTGACGATATTGCCTTCCGGTTTCCCCTCGTTGTTTTTGTAGATGGTGGAACTGATCTGGACGTCCAGGATGCGGCCGTCTTTGGTCAGGCGTTTGGTTTCGAAGAGCTCGATTTTTTTCCCTTCGAGCATACGGGCGATGGCCTTCCGCGTCTCCTCCCGGCTTTCCTCGGGGACGAAATCGATCTGACGGCCGAGGACGTCCTCTTCGGTGAAACCGAAGGTCTGGACGAAGGCCGGATTGACGTAAACGGCCGTTCCCTCCATGGTATAGACGACGATGGGATCGGGATTCGATTCCAAAAGTTGCCGGTAGCGTTCTTCACTGCTGCGCAGGATCTGTTCAGTGAGCTGCCTTTCCGATAGTTCTTTGCGGACCGCCCTATACAGACGGGCCTTGTCCAAGGCGACCAAGGCCAGGTCGGCGAAGCGCTTTAAGAAGGAGACGTCTTCGGGTAGAAATCGTTTGCCCTGTTTCACGCTGGCCAAGCCCAGGACGCCGTGAATGCCCTTTCCGTCCTTGAGGGGGATGCCCACGGCGGAGCGTAACCGGTTCAAGGCCTCGTCTTCGATGCGGAAGCGCCAAAAACGGTAGTCCTCCACCAAGACCGGTTCGCCCGTTTCCCAGACCTTTCCCCCCAACCCCTCACCGGGCATGACCCTTCGACCCAACTGGGTCTTGAAGAAACCCATGCCCACCCGCATCTCCATCTCTTTCTCTCCCGGTTCCAGGAGGTAGATGAACCCGTTTTCCGTGCCGCTGAGTTTGGCCGCCCGAAAGAGGATGGCCTCCAATAATTCTTCCTGGTCCAGGCGGTCGATGAAGCTTAAGGAGGTTTCGTGCAGGGCGGTGAGGTGCTCGTTTTGGCGCCGCAGGGAGTGGACGGTTTTTTTCAGTTCGTTGATTTCGTTCTTCAGGCGGGCGATGGAGGGGTCGGCGGCCGACTGAAAAGGAAGGTGCAAGGACGTTTTCCCGGACATCGGATCCTCCTTTCCGATCGTTGGATAGGCCCCTCAGTGTTCGGTCATTGCGCTTTGTTCCGATGGTCCATGGTCTCGGCCGTGGTCTTTTTTCAGCGCACCGCCACGATGGGCGGACCGACGCTGCGCAGGTGTTCTTTTAATTGTTGGGGATCGGTGGGGCTGACCCGGAAGACGGTGGCCCGGGTCTTTTTCCCTTCCTCTTCGGGCAGGGTGACCACGCTGACCAGATAGAGTCCCAGGTCTTTGAAGACCTTGGCCGCATCGGCCAAGGCCCCGACCCGATTTTCCAATTCCAATTCGATTCGGACGCTGGGGCGATGGATGCCCAAGACCTCGATGAAGGCCTCCAAGATGTCGGCGCTGGAAATCATTCCCACCAAGTGTCCCTTTTCCACCACCGGCAAGGCCCCGATTTTGTGTTCATAGATGAGCAGGGCCGCCGCTTCCAGGGGGTCTTCAGGTCCGATGACGTGGACCTTTTTGGTCATAAAAGCGGAGACCTTGATCTGATCCAAGAGGTAATTCAATTCGAAGATGGACAAGGAAGTGGAGTCCGTGGCCCCGGCCCGGCGCACATCCGATTCGGTGACCATCCCGACCACTTGCCCCCCTTGAACGACGGGGAGGTGACGGATCCGCTTTTGCTGCATGAGGGTCATGGCCTTGAGGAGGGTGTCATCCGGATGCAAGGTGACGACCTCGATGGACATGTGCTGTTTGACTAACATATCGGTCCTCCTTCTTCGGTCCGGAAAACCTGGCCTTTGGGGTTACAACAGGGGAAAAGGTTTTAGGTATCCTACCAAAAAAGCAAGGCCCCGTCAAAAGGATTCCCGGCCCCTTTTTTCAGGGGTTGCCCTGGAGAAGCCCCTATACCCGGGGACCGACGAGGGGAAAGAAAGGGTCGAAGTCATCGAGGAGACCGGCGAATTCCATAAGGACCGTCAAATCCCCTTCGGCGATCATCTTGCCGGAGGCGATCAGTTCGGCCGCCGTGACCAACCCGGCCATGAGGGATTTAAAATCCGAACCGGAAAGGGTCAGGCGGGCAGGAGCGGTCGGATCTTCCCGATCGGGAAAGGCATGGAGAACAGAATTTCGGACGGTCAAGGAATAGGTTTTCTTCAAATCCGGGAAAGTGCATTGAAAACGGAGGTCCTTTCCTTCGGCCTTGGGGCCGTTCAGGCGCACGGAAAGGGCCTGAAAGAGGTTTTCCAAGGGCAGCCCTTCCAACATGCCCCGGCTTATCCGGGCCGGGGAGGCCTGAGGACGGCCGTGGCGGAGTTCCCAGGCCCCGGACAGATAGAAATTCCTCCAGGCCCCGGATTCGGCCTGATAGCCCAATTGCTCAAAAGTGTCGGCGAGCAAGGCCCGGGCCTTGATGTTTTGGGGATCGGCCTGAACCAAATGATCCAGGACCTCGGCCGTCCAGCGGTATTCCCCTTTCTCAAAAGATTGTCGCGCCTTTTCCAAGACCGCTTCCGGACCGCCCATGTATTCCACATAGCGCAAGGCCGCTTCCCGGCGGGGCAGGGGATGGAGGCGGGCCGGATTCCCGTCGAAAAATCCCAGATATTTTACATAGACGGCCTTGGCGTTTTGGCTGACCGTCCCGTAATAGTCCCGGTGGGCGAAATCCCCGGCCAGGGAACGGGGCAGGCGCAATTGTTCGGCGATTTCCTCCAGGGTATAACCCTGATTGGCCAAGCGCAAGGTCTGATCGTGGATGTACCGGTAAAGGTCCCGCTGTCGTTCCAAAAAGGCGATCACCTTCTCCCGCTCCCAGATCGGCCAGTGGTGGCTTCCGAATTGGACCTCCACTTGGTCGCCGAACAGAGAAAGGGATTGCTGGATCCCTTCGGCCCAGGCCAAGGCGTCCCGGATTTGCGCCCCCCGGGGGGTGTAGATGTTGTGCAGATGGTGGGTGGTGATTTCCGACATGCCCAGGGCCTGAAACTGAGGCAAAAAAAAGACGAATTCGGAGACGGCCTCCGTGTCCGGGGTCATTTGAAAGACGAATTCCACGCCGTCGAGGATGCGTTTTTCTCCGGTGTGGCGGATCGTCTCCGTCGGAAGGGCGAAACCGGTGCTGCCTTGGGAGAGGAGAGGGCCTAATCCGATGGTGACGAAACCCTGAGGGGAATGAGACAAGAGGTGACCGTACATGTATTGGGCCCGCCGACGCATGACATTTCCGGCCAGGACGTTCTCGCTCAAAGCGGCCTGGACGAATCCTTCCGGGGCGACGATCAGGACCTGGCCCTGTTTCACTTTTTCCGGGGTGGTCACCCCCCAAATCCCGGCGAAGTGATCGGCGTGGCTATGGGTGAAGAGGACGACCTTGATTGGTCGCGGGCCCAGATGGCGGTCGGCCAGTTCCAAGGCCGCCCGGGAGCATTCGCTGGAGGTCAAGGGGTCGATGAGGATCCAGCCGGACCGGCCGCGGATCAGGGTCAGATGGGCCAGGTCGAACCCCCTGACCTGATAAATCCCGTCGACGACCTCATACAGACCGGGATGGAGGGCGTTTAATTGGGCCTGGCGCCAGAGACCGGGGTTGACCGTGGTCGGGGCCTCTCTTTCAAGGAAGGTGAGGCGGGAAAGGTCGTAAACAATCTTTTCGTCCTCGTCGCGGACGATCTTCAAAGACGGGGCCTCGGCGATCAAGCCCCGGGCGGCGTTTTCAAAATCCGTCCGGTCGTCAAAAGGGAGGAGCCGCAGGTACTCCACCTGGGTTTTTTGGGTGTGTTCCGTCGCCGCCTTGGGGAAACGGAGGTCTTCGGGGAGGGCCAGATCCGGGGAAGCCTTTTTTATCATCGGCGGCGCTCCTTTTTTTCTCCTACACCAATAAGGCGGAGGATGAAACTTTGAGAAAAGGTTTTATATTTTTATTCAGGAATGGGGAAGCTTGGCCCTAATTCAATTCCTTCTCCTGGGGGAAAACCGGCAGGTAACGATAAGAGAGGGAAATGATCAAGGCCCCGTAGGCCAGGATGGCCAAGGCCGGGGCCCATTCCTGCCAGGAAGGCCAATAGGTCGCCAGACGGTCAAAGGGCAGGACCGGCAAGGCCAGAGTGACCACGGTGAAGACGAAACGGTTGAAGACGACGCCGGTGCAGGCCAACAAACAGGCGAAAGCCAACCAGCCCGGACTCATCCGAATGTTCCGATTCAGAAGCAAGACCGCGGGAAGGAGGCCGAAGACCCCTAATTCGGCGACGACCAGCCAGAATCCATAGGGACCCTGATACTGGTCGAAAAAGTGGAGCCCTTTGGAGGGCAGAACGACCGCCCCCCAGTAAACCGTGTCGAGAAATTTCAAGAAAAGATATAAACAAAGAAGCCCCCCGGAGATTTTCCCCATCAAGGCCAGCACTTCTTGTCGGACCAATTTTCTTCCGGTCACTTTTTGGACCACCGAGGTGATTAAGACGGTAAAGGCCGGTCCGACGGCGATGGCCGAGGCGATGAACAGAAAGAAGGTCCAGGGCCAGATAAAGATCCCTTCCCGGAAGGCGAAAGGACGGGCGAACATGACCCCGAACATCCCGCCGAGGGACCCTTGATGGAAGAAGGACAAAAAGGTCCCGGTGCCGGCGAAAATAAACATGAGTTCATGGAGGTGATGGGCGAAGTAATGGGGGCCGGGATAGGCGTTGATCTTGCGGTTTTCCAGAATCAAGGGCAGGTATTCGACGGTCAAGACCCCCAAATAAAGGGTGATGCAGAACATGACCTCGGTCAGCATGGAGTGGACATTGGGGTGCCAGAAGCCGAACCAGGCGCGCAGCGGTTGGCCGATATCCAGGGTCAGGATCAGGATGGCCCCGCTGTAGCAGATGAAGCCGATGATCACGGCGAAATTGATGATCGCTTTCAGTTCCTTTTTGCCCCAGATATAAGTCAGAAACCCGGTGAAAAAGGCCCCGGCCCCCAAGGCGATGACGGCCAAGTCAAAGGTGATCCATAGGGCGAATCCGAAATAATCGTTCATGTTGGTTTGATTCAACCCCTTCCAGAAGACCAGAAAGGCGGCGACGAGCCCCCAGCCCAGGATCAAGAGCAGGGCCAGGATCCATAAGGAAAACTTGCCCAGGGAACAACGGGGAAGGCCCTCGGGGATGATTTCCATTTCTTTGGAAAGCATGGGTTCGGTCATGTCTTACCTCTTTGAATAAAAGGGACCGGGGTGTCGGGGATTCCAGGGTTCAAGCGAAAGGCCTGAAAAGGATACCCCTTGAACCCCTGATCCTTTGGACCCTTGGCCCCTGATGATTACGAAATTTTTTTGATATCCTCTTTCTCCAAATAATTGTCCCCTTGTCGGCGGATCCAGTCGTGAGAAGTCAAGTAATAGACCTTCGGCTCGCTGCCCAATCGCTCAAGGAGGCGAAAGGCTCTGGGGTCTTTGCTTAATTGAGCCACCCGGCTTGCCGGGTCCTTCAAATTGCCGAAGACGATGGCCCCGGTGGGACAGGCCTCGGCGCAGGCCGTGGTGTATTCCCCTTCTTTAAGCTCCTTTCGCCCCTCCTGATAAGCCCGATCCTTGGCCCGTTGGTAGCGGTGGTGACAAAAGGTGCACTTGCTGACCACCCCCCGCATGGGCAAAGAGACGTCCGGGTTCAAATAACGCTCCATGCCCTTGGGGAAAAGGGGATCCCACCATTGGAAATAACGGGCGTGATAGGGACAGGCGGCCATACAGTAACGACAACCGATACAGCGGGGATAGATCTGGCTGACCACCCCTTTTTCGTCGATCTGGGTGGCGTTGACCGGGCAGACCGAGACGCAGGGGGTATGCTGGCAGTGCATACAGGGCCGGGGTAAAAAGGCCTCCCGGTACTGAGGAAAGGGTTTGCCGTTATGGATGCGGTAGATCTTCATCCAGGTGGCGCTGCGGAGCTTGTCCGTTTCGTCTTCCCGAAAGGCGAGGTTGTTTTCGGCCATGCAGGCCACGGAACAGGCCCCGCAACCGGTACATTTGTCCAGATCGATGACCATGCCGTACAAGGTCTTTCCGTTAAGGGATGCTTTCATAAGAAGCCTCTGATTTTAAATCTTTCGAACGGCCGCGGGCGTGGGCCGACCGGCGAATAATCCTGTGGCCGGATCTTCCACTTTCTCCAACAGGGGATTGGGATTGGCCCCCCGGCCCTTCAGGGTGGCATCGAAGGCCTCATGGCCCAAACCCAAGGGGACCAGGATGCCGTCCGGTCGGATCCCTTCAAAGAGGTGGACCCGGGCCGTCATCTTCCCTTTCGGGGTACGGATCTCCACCCGGTCGCCCTTGATCAAGGCCAGCGATTTGGCCGTCTTCGGGTGGAGTTGAATGACCAGGTCTTTTCCCTGCAATATTTCCACCCCCAAAAGTTTGGTCAAAAAAGGCGGATTGGGGAAATATCCGTTTTGCAACAGGGGTAGGGATCGGGCAATCAACCGGTAGGGAAGATCCTTTGTTTCGGCCGTCGGTCCGACCTCCCCTTTGGGCCGGATCAACGAACCCAGTTGGACGGTTTTCACCGCTTCACCGTTTACTTCTTCCTGAACCCAGGCGGCGAAATGGGTCAATTGTTCCCAGAACTTGTCAAAGGAGTCAGGAGCGGCTGGAGATCCTTGTCCTTCTCCGGCGGAAACGATTTTCCCTTTGGGTGACCGATACAACCCCATGGCCGTTTGCCTGATGGCCGTTTCCAGGTTTTCAAAAGGAAAGGCCTGGGCCAAAGTTCCCCCGAGGCGGCGGGCCAATTGGATGATAAAGTCCCCCAAGGCCATCGTGTCATGTACGGGAGGGAGGACCGGTTTGGTCAACCCGTATAGGGTAAAGGGGACGGTGGGCGGGGAAACACAGTCATCCCAGCGTTCTAAAAAGGTGGGCGAGGGCAGGATCCAGTCGGAGAAGGCGCTGGTCTCGTCCAAAAAGGTGGAGAAACTGACCACCAGAGGGATTTTCTCCAAGGCCTCCAGGACCGGGGACTTTCCTATGGTAAAGACCGGGTTGACTTGGTGCAGGAAAAGGACTTGAAGGGGATTCGCACCTTTTCGAGAGGCATTGAGCCAGAAGCGGTGTTCCAGGTTTCCGCTGAAGGGGAAGCGGGAAGAAAAGGCCTCGTCCAGCCGGGGATGGGCCAGCCCTCGACGGGCCGTTTCGTCCAAGGGTGCAGGCGACCAGGCCTGAAAAGAAGCCGATTCTTTAAGGTAAATCCCTCCCGGACGATTCACGGAACCGACGAGGAGGTTCAATAAGTAGACGGCCTTGGCCTCAAAGAGGGTGATCGGCGGTTCGCCCCTTCCTTTTCCCCATACGGCCAAGGGCCTTTGGGCCGAGGAAAATTCCTTGGCCAGGCGGAGGAGGGTCGCCTGGGGCACTTCGGTCTCCCGGGCGACCCGCTCCAGCGGGAATTGTTCGTTCAAATAATCTTGTAATTCCTTGAGGCCTGCGGCCTTAAGAGGGCTCCGCCCTTGCTCGATCAGGATCCGGGCCAGCCCCAAGGCCAAGATCCCTTCCGTCCCCGGTCGGAGGGCGATCCAATCATCGGCCAGGGAGGCGCTGGTGCTCAAATAGCCATCGATCTGGATAAAACGGGTCCGGTTCGGCCCTTCCTTTTTTCTCCATTCACGAAAGGCCGCGGCGGACCAGCAGGGATTTTCCCAATCTTCCAAGATGGGGGCGCCGAAGCTCAGGACATAGTCCGATCCCGGCAGATCGTAACCGAAGTGCAGGCGTCGGTCGTGCAGGTTTTGGGTGAGGATTTCTTCCAAGTCCCGGCGCCGGAAGGGACGAAGGGCATTGGGCGAACCGTAGGCCTTTAAAAAGCGTTCGACCAAAAAGGCTTGGGTCCCGTCCCCTTCCCCATCCAAAAAGGCCACGGTGTGGGGAAGGCCTTTTCCCCGGAGATCCTTCAACAGGGCGGCGATTTCGGAAAGGGCCTCTTCCCAAGAGACGGGTTTCCAATCCTTTCCCCCCCGCGGGCCCGTCCTCTTTAACGGGGTCTTGACCCGATTTTCTTCACTATACAGGTATTGAAGACCGGCCAGTCCCAAGGGGCAGAGGCCTCCCCGGTTCAAGGGGTGATCCGGATTCCCGTCAATCTTCACGGCCCTTTTTTCTTCGATCAAACGGACCCGGATGCCGCAGCCGCCGGGACAGAGCCGGCAGGTGGTGTACCGATAAGAGGTCCCGCCTTTTTCCGCCACAGGGGCCCAGCGCTGGCTCCACTTGGCCACTTCATCCATCGTCACCCAGGGCAAGGGGGTGAATACCGTCCCCACGGCCCCACCGATGACGAATTTCAAAAAATCCCTGCGATCCATGGTCATAACATCTATCCTTAAAACATCGCCGGGGTCCTATCCTCTATCAACCCCGAAAATTTCTTTGTTTTTCGTGTCCCCCCTCCCGGCAAGGAGAGGAGGGGGACGGATTCCTCACTTATGGCAGACAAAGCAGGCGTTGCTTATGCCCTTTTGGGCGTGGCAGGTCTCACAGGTCTTCATGCTCATCACTTCCGGGGCATAACCGGAAATCCATTTATAACGATAAGAGGGATTCTTATCCGTCTGCCCTCCTACCGACCGATGGCATTCCTTGCACTCCAATTTGGCCCCTTGGATGTGGGCGGCATGAGAGAAAAAGACATTGTCCGGTTGGCGGGAGTAGATGAGCCAGGGGATCTCTTGACGGTTTTTCTTCAGTTCCTCGGCCAGCTTCAAAAAGGCTTCTTCTTCTTTGGAGCCGCTAACCGGCGATTCGTGGCATTCCATACACTTGGATAAGGGGGGAATCCCGGCGAAGCTTCCGTCGGCCCTAAAATTATGGCAGTCTTGACAGCTCAACGAGGCCCCTTCTCCGTGCTTTTGATGGCTGAAGGCGACCGGTTGGGTCTTGGTGAAATGGATCAGCTCGGGGAAAAGGATCCAGCCCAGGGCCAGAGAGGCGATGAACCCGAGCCCGAAGGGCCACCACCTCCCTTTTTTCTTCCTTTTTTCTTCCATGGGTCCTGCCTTGGTCATATCAAAAATTTATCGGTTTTTCTTATCTTTTGTCCTTTTTGTCAAGAAAAAATTTGCGGCTTTTATGGTTCGAATTTCCCTCGGAAAAGGTTCGAAAAGAACCTTTTCCGCATCGTCGCCTCTTTTGGAGAGGATCCTTGAGTTTTGGTTCTCGTTACCCACCGGATGGACAAGGGCCCGGAAAAAGGCTCGTTCATCAATCCCGGTCGGTTCGCTTGTTTGATTAAGGGAATGAACCTCCCTATTCTCCGTCCACTGCGGCATAAGCCTTGCGGATCACCTGTTCCGTGTATTCGGGGAGATTCAGGTCCTTGAGTACAGCTAAGGGGAAAAAACCGGCCTCCGCGGCGTCGCTTTGGGCCTTGAGGCGGCCGCCGAGGAGGGTGCAGCGGTAGTCGAGGACGACGAAATGATAAAGGATCCGCCCTTGGTCATCGGGGATGATCCTTTCAAAGACCTCCACCAAATCAAGGACCTTAACGTCCAATCCGGTTTCTTCCCTGATTTCCCTGATCAAGGCCGTCTTCACGGTTTCCCCCAGGGCCACGGCACCGCCGGGGATGCTCCAACGGCCCTTGCCCGGATCCCGTCCCCTTTTGACCAGGAGGACCTCCTCTCCCCGAAAGACCACCCCCCCTACACCCAACCAGGGCCTTTGCGGATAGGTTCGATCACTCATCTCCTTTTCCCTTGACTTATGGAAAACCCCTAAATTATATTCCTTATCGTTTAAAACTTTTCGTTTGTCAAACGAAGAGTGGGGGTAGGATTTTTTTCCTGAATCCAAGGAATCGGCAAAAGACCCGAAAGGGGAAAGGAAGAAAGGTCGATAACCTTCAACCAAAACCAAAAAGGGGGATGCCATGAAGAACAGGAAAAAAGAAGAGACCGGATTGAGTCGCAGGAATTTTCTGAAAACCTCCGCCGCCTTGGGGATGGCCGCCACGCTTTCGGGGCTGCCGGGGATTTCGGAGGCGGCCAAGGGCGAAGCCAAAAAGGCCTCCACCAAATCCCGAAGGGTGCCGGGTATGGTCAACACCGTCTTGGGGCCCTTGTCTCCTTCCAAGTTGGGGCCGACCCTCATCCATGAACACTTCGCCTTTGCCTATCCCGGTTGGGAAGCGGACGCCACCTTGGGCCCCTTGAACTTCAAAGAGGCCTTGAAAATCAATTTGGAGGTCATCAAGAAGGCCCAAAAACACGGGATCAAAACCATCGTCGACGCCACGCCCAACGACAACCACCGCGATCCCCTATTGTATAAGGCCTTGGCCGAGAAAACCGGCATGAACATCATCTGCTCCACGGGGCTGTACACCGATCATGAAGGTTCTCCGACCTATTTTACGACGAAGAAGAAATTTTACGGTACGGACCTGGTCAAATTCATTTCCGAGATCTTCATCACCGAGATCACCAAGGGCATCGGGAACACAGGGGTCCTGGCCGGCGTGATCAAGGTCGGCACCAGTCCCAAAATGACCCCTTATGAAGAAGAGGTCCATAAAGCCGCCGTCATCGCCCAGAAGGCCACCGGGGTTCCCATCATCACCCATACCGAAGGCCCGACGGGCGGGGTGGAGCAGGCCGATTTCCTGAAGAAAAACGGGGTGGATTGCACACAACTGATGATCGGCCATGTCTCCAACTCGGCCGACATCGAATACCACAAGGCCATCTTGTCCCGAGGGGTGTACATCGCCTTCGATCGGATCGGCCTGGAGCCCTACGGGAAAACGGAAGACCATGTGCGGAACATCGCCGAGCTGTGCAAGCTGGGTTATGCCAACAAGATCCTCCTTTCCCACGATACGGTCAATTACTGGTGGGGCCGGCAGATGCAGGCCCCGGAGCCGCTCCTCAAGGCCCTGGCCAATTGGCGCATTGATTTCATTTCCGAAAAGGTCATTCCGGCCCTGAAGGAAAAGGGGGTCACGGACGAACAGATCAAACAGATGATGGAAGTCAATCCCCGGAATCTGTTTCAAGGCAACTGAAAAAGAAAAATCGGCCTTCCGAATCCCCTTGGTTTGAGAAAGAAGGGATCGGATACTCATCAGCTCATATAGAGAATTGACCCGCTGGGGTTGTCTTTTCTTCCGTCTGTGACTTCAGTGCTGGTCTTTTCTTCGGGCTTATCCAAAGGGGACCTTTGCCCCCTCCGCCGTCTCGTCCGCTAAAAAACAGCGGGCGAGCTGCGGTTTCCCCCATGGATAAGCCCGGAAAAGACAGCGCCCTAAAGTCAATGACTCCATAAAATACAACCCCACCTGCAGCGGGTGGTGTCTATATGATTTTGAACCCACTAATATAAGGGTGTTTCAAAGGGAGGGGCTTCCTGGAAAAAGGAAGCCCCTCCCTTTTGGAGCGGTTGGCCTTAAGGTTTGCAGTTCCGGCAGGGGCTGAATCCTTTGAGATAGGCTTCTTTCTTGGACGAAAACCGCACGACATTGGCCTTGCCGATTAGGGCGGCCAGGGGGCAGCCGGGGCGGTGTAGTTTTCGGGTCCTCCCGTTTCCCTGGTAAAAGGTCTCGCTTTCTTGAAGGGCCCGTTCCCAAATCCCCCTTTTTGCTTTTATGGCCTCTTGCTGCAGGCGCAAGAGCTCTTCCCAGCGCTCCAGGTCCGGTCCCTGATAAAGGACATGGGCCAATCCCCTTTTGACCAATTCGGAGTTGACGAAAAGGCCGGATTCCAGAAACACATAGGCCAGGCGCCGATGGTAACGGTCCTCTTTCTCCGGACCGAAGACCAATAGAACATTTTGGTTGAGGACCCATCGTCGGTTGGTTTCAAAGGCCTCCCGGGCCAGGAATTCGTCCGGCCTTCCTTCCTTACCTAATTCAGGGGCGTCGATCCCCAGATAGCGGACCTTTTGGCCCCCTTTCAGGACGATAGTGTCTCCGTCCAAGACGGCTATGACTTGTGCCCTTTCGGCGGCCCCCAGGGGGCCGGAAGAAGCCAGAAAAAATAAAAAAAGGGCCAGAAGGATTGAACGCTGAGGAATCGAAAGGGGGAAGACCTTCAAGACAATCGCTTCCGGAAATAGGCGATGGTTTCGATCAGGCCCTGTTCCAGGGGGACCTCCGGTTCCCAATGAAGGTGTTTCTTGGCCAGGGTGATGTCCGGCTTCCGCTGGACCGGATCGTCCTGGGGCAGGGGATGAAAGAGGATCGGCGAGGAGGAACCGGTCAGGGCCTTTATTTGTTCGGCCAGGGACAGGATGGTGAATTCCCTGGGATTGCCCAGGTTCACCGGTCCGATGGTCTCCGTTTGTTCCATGAGGGCGATCAATCCCTTGATCAGGTCGGAAATGTAGCAAAAGGACCGGGTTTGCTTGCCGCGGCCGTAAACGGTCAATGGTTCGCCGCGCAGGGCCTGGACGATGAAATTGCTGACCACCCGTCCGTCGTTTACGGCCATGCGGGGTCCGTAGGTGTTGAAGATGCGGGCGATGCGGATATCCACCCCGTGTTGACGGTGGTAATCCATCATGAGGGTCTCGGCCACCCGTTTCCCTTCATCGTAACAGGCCCGGGGGCCGATACAATTGACATTGCCCCAGTAACTCTCCGGTTGGGGATGGACGGCCGGATCGCCGTATACTTCCGAGGTGGAGGCCTGGAGGATGCGGGCCTTGACCCGCTTGGCCAGCCCGAGCATGTTCAATGTGCCCATGACATTGGTCTTGACCGTTTTGACCGGATTGAACTGGTAATGGACAGGGGAGGCGGGACAGGCCAGGTTGTAGATCTGGTCCACTTCCAGGGTGATGGGGTGAATCAAGTCGTGACGGATGAGCTCGAAACGGGGATTGCCCATGAGGTGGAGGATGTTTTCCTTGGACCCGGTGTAGTAATTGTCCAGGCAGACCACATCGTGACCTTGCCCCAATAGGGTCTCGCAGAGATGGCTGCCGATGAAACCGGCCCCGCCGGTGACCAGGATCTTCTTCATGGTAATCCCCTCTTCGGTTCGGATCTTTGACCTTTGAAAAAAGGACCGCTCTCCCGGCAGGTTATGACACGGGGCCGCCCTTTTGTCAAGGGCGGAAAGGATTTTCCCCTTGTCCTGCCTTTCTTTTTATGTTATTGAGATGTCTTGAATTTTGAAATCGGGTACCAGGAAAGGATACCTCATGGACGAGAAATTACTCTACCCGAAGATGATCGAAAAGCTTCCGGACATCGCCGTTTCCCTTCCCGGCGTTCGGGGGAAGCTCTTTCAGGGGACGGACATGCAAGCGGTTTTTTTCAGCGCCGAAGGCCCGGGGGAGATCCCGCCGCACCAGCATAAGGCCCAATGGGGGGTCCTCCTGGAGGGGGAGATTGAATTGACCGTAGAGGGGGAAAAACGGCGTCTTCGTAAAGGGGATGTGTATTTTATCCCTGCCGGGGCCGTTCACGCCGTGCGGATCCTCACCCCCATGAAGGCCCTGGATGTCTTCGACGAACCGGACCGTTACCGCCCGCAAACCAAGGAAGGGTGACCGTTCCGACTATCAAGCTTGCGAAAAAGGAGTGCACTATGGCTATTGCTAAGGCGATCAAAGAAAAGATGGAAAAGGGGTCTTTCATCAGGAAGATGTTTGAGGAGGGAGACCGTCTCAAGGCCATCCACGGACCGGAGAACGTCTTTGACTTCAGCTTGGGCAATCCCAACCTGGATCCCCCGGAGGCGGTGAACCGGGAATTGATCCGCATCCTAAAAGACCCCCTTCCGGCCCTTCACGGCTATATGCCCAACGCCGGCTACGCCGAGACGAGGCGGGCCGTGGCCGAGTTCCTCTCCCGGGAACACGACCTCCCCTTTTCCGAAAAGGAGGTGGTCATGACCTGCGGAGCGGCCGGGGCCATCAATGTCGTTTTAAAGGCTGTGCTTGAGCCCGGCGACGAGGTCATCATTCCCGCTCCTTATTTTGTTGAATATTTGTTTTATGTCGATAACTTTCAAGGAATACCTAAAGTAGTTTCCACTTCTTCGGATTTTTCTTTGGATCTCGAGGCCATAGAAAAGGCGATCACCGGGAAGACCAAGGTCGTCCTGATCAATTCCCCCAACAACCCTACGGGACGGGTTTACGATCGGGAGACGATCTTCAAGCTGGGGGAACTGCTCGAACACAAAAGGGAAAAGGAAGGTCAGGTCATCTATTTGATCAGCGATGAACCCTATCGAAAGATCGTTTACGACGGGATCGAGGTCCCCAGCATCTTTCAGGCCTGCCGCCAGGCCATAAGTGTCACCTCCTATTCCAAGGATCTGTCCTTGCCCGGGGAAAGGATCGGTTACCTGGCCATTCACCCCCGCCTGCCGGAAAAGGACGAATTGGCGGCGGCCTGTACCTTCACCAATCGAATCTTGGGCTTCGTCAACGCCCCGGCCTTGATGCAAAGGCTTTTGCCGGCGGTGCAAGGGCTGACCGTTGACATTGAGGTCTATAAAAGGAGACGGGATCTTTTTTATGAAGGACTGAGCCGGATCGGATACCAATCGGCTAAACCGGAAGGGGCCTTTTATCTCTTCCCCCGTTCCCCCATACCCGATGATGTCGCCTTTATCCGGGTCCTCCAGGAAGAACGGATCTTGGCCGTTCCCGGTTCCGGATTCGGAACCCCGGGTTATTTCAGGCTGGCCTATTGCACTTCCGATGAGGTGATCGAGCGCTCTCTACCGGGTTTTGAGCGGGCCTTTGCCAAAGTAAAATAATCAGTATGAAACAAGATCGTTTTTTCGTGCAGGGTTCCCAGGGGGTGAGGGGGAGGTCGAGGTGTAGGAAACGACCCGGTAGGTGGAGTCCGTTGGTCTTACCGTGAAAACCGTTGCCGTAGCCATGAGCGGGGGGATAGACAGCGCCCTGACCGCTTACTTGTTGCAAAAAGAAGGTTATCGGGTCATTGGACTGCACGCCGACTTCGGTTTCTCTTCGGAAGGGGTCTTGTCCTTCCTGAAGGAAATCTCCTCTTCTTTACGGATTCCCTTTGAAGTCATCCCCCTTCGGGAAACCTTCCGCGAAAAGGTAGGGAACTATTTCATCAGCGAATACGGCCGGGGGAGGACGCCTAACCCCTGTGTGGTTTGTAATCCTTTGATCAAATTCGGGGTCCTTTGTGAGGAGGGAAGGAAAAGGGGGGCCGATTTTTTTGCCACCGGTCACTACGCCCGCCTGGTCGAGGACCCCTGGGGTAAGGGGTTGACCATCGCCAGAGGGTGGGATGAGCAAAAGGAACAATCTTATTTTTTACATAGAGTTAGCAAGGAAAACTTAAAGTATTTTCTTTTTCCTATGGGCCCTTTAAAGAAAGGGCGGGTTCGGGAAATGTGGAAAGACCTTGGTTTTCCCTTTCCCCCCAAAGGGGAGAGCCAGGACATCTGTTTTCTGTCCGGCATGGACTATCGTACCTTCCTGATCCGGGAAGGGGTGCAGACCTTGACCGAACCGGGGGAGATCGTGGATGGAAAAGGGAAAAAGATGGGGGTCCATCAAGGGTTGATCGCCTATACGGTGGGCCAAAGAAGGGGCTTGGGGATCCCCGGCCCGGAGCCTTATTATGTCCTTCGGTTGGACACGGAAAACAACCGTCTGGTTATCGGGCCCAATAAGGAGCTGGAGTCCTCCGGATGTCGCTTGACGGATTTTCATTTTTTGATGGAAACGGAAGAGGTGGAAAAGTTGGAGGTGACGGTGCAGATCCGCTACCGTCACCGACCGGTCCGGGCCTTTTTAAAAAGGGTGGGGCCAAGGGAATTCACCGTCCGCTTCGAAAGGCCGCAAAAGGCGGTGACTCCCGGACAGGCCGGTGTGGTCTACTTCAAAGACATGATTGTCGGGGGGGGTTGGATTGAGACCGTACCTGCTCCCTAAGACCCGTCGGGCGGCTTTCTACACCCTGGGCTGTAAGGTCAACCGCTTCGAATCGGACGGTCTGGCCCAAAAGTTCAGGGAACTGGGCTGGGAGACCGTCTCTTTTAAGGAACCGGCCGACCTCTATCTGATCAATACCTGTACGGTCACGGCCGAGGCCCAGCGGCAGTCCCTGCAAATGGTCCGGCAAGCCGTGCGAAACCATCCCGAGGCGGTGGTGGGCGCGGTAGGCTGCGCCACCCGCCTATTCCCGGAGCCCTTTTTGGAGATCCCCGGCCTGCGTTTCGTCGGCGGGTGTGTCAACAAGATGGCACTCCCCCCTTTGGTTGTTTCTCTAAGGCCGGAACACAGAACCCTTTATCTTCCGGATGAAGGGACCCCGCCTTTGGAGCCGCTTTTCCCTTGGCCGGAGACAAGGACGCGGGCCTTGCTGAAGATCCAGGAGGGCTGCGACGGCGCCTGCAGTTACTGCCTGGTCCCCCGGGCCAGGGGGCGGTCCCGCAGCCTGCCCCCGGAGGAGGTGCGGCGGGGTCTTAAGCACCTCAGCCTCATGGGGGTCAAAGAAGTGGTCTTGACCGGGATCCACCTCGGTCAATACGGATCGGACCTGGAAAGGCCGACCCCTTTGGCCGCCTTGTTGAAGGACCTCCTCGACCGGCATCCTGAACTCCAGATCCGTTTGAGTTCGTTGGAACCCCAGGAAGTGGGCCCGGACCTGCGGGACCTGTTTCACTCCTTTCCCAACCTTTGCCGTCATCTCCATATCCCCTTGCAGTCCGGAGACGACGGGATCCTCAAGGCGATGAATCGGACCTACTCCAGCGCTTTTTATAGGGAAGGGATCCTGGATCTGCATCAGCGTTTCCCGACCCTTTCCATAGGGGCCGATCTGATCATCGGCTTTCCCGGAGAGACGGAAGAGGCCTTTTCCAAGACCTACGAGTTCGTTTCGAAGCTACCCTTGTCGTACCTGCACCTCTTTCCTTTTTCGCCCCGTCCGGGCACCCCGGCGGCGACCTTTCCCGGACAGGTCCCCCAAAAAGTCAAAAAAGAACGGCTCCGGATTTTTCGGGAGCTGGACCGGAGAAAAAGGAGGGAATTCATCGCCCGTTGCCTGGGGAAGACCATTTGGGCCATCGGTCTGGATGGGGGCGATCCGCAAAGAGGGAACCGGGTCCTGACCGAAAATTACCTGACCGTCTTCGTTTCGGAAAGGGTGGAAAAAAACGAAAGGGTCCGCCTCAAACTGATCGGCCCGGACGGGGAGGGGATCAAAGGAAAGATCGTCGAGCGGGAAGGAGGCGGCCTGCAAAGGATCTTTTTGGGGACGATGCTATAGAACACCATGAGGACGTTTATTCGAAAAGTGGCGGAAAAATTGAGTCGTTTGCGCCGACCGAAGGACCCGGTCAGGGGAAAGGGCGCCTTATCCGTTCCGGTTTCCTCCCTGCCGGTTCCGGAAACCCGGATCCGGTCCAACCCCGAGAGGAGAAAACGGAGGGAAAGGCCGGGCCCGGAAAAAGGGGAAGCGAAAAGGACGGTCCTTATTACACCGGGAGGTGAGGACTGGAAACCTTCCCATTTCAAGGTCCCGCCCCTGGAGGGAAAGGCCCGTTTTCACGACTTCAACCTGCCCGATCCCCTGCTGCACGCCATCCAGGACATGGGCTTCCAATATTGTACGCCCATTCAGGCGGAGATCCTTCCCAGCACCCTTTCCGGAAAAGATGCCGGTGGTCGGGCCCAGACCGGGACCGGCAAGACGGCGGCCTTTTTGATCACTGTGATTACCCGGCTCCTGAACCATCCTATTTTCGGAGAACGTAAAAGGGGGACGCCCCGCATCCTGATCCTCGCCCCTACTCGGGAACTGGTCCTGCAGATCGCCGATGAGGCCCGCCGCCTCTGCCGGTACACGGATATCCAAGTAAGCACCCTTTTCGGCGGGATGGATTATGAAAAACAGAGAAAGACCTTGACGGACCGGCCGGTGGATATCGTCGTGGCCACGCCCGGGAGGTTGCTGGACTTTATCCGCAGCGGGGTCTTGTCTCTGAAACGGGTGGAGATCTTGGTCATTGACGAGGCCGATCGCATGTTGGACATGGGTTTTATCCCGGATGTCCGGAAAATCGTCCACGCCACACCGCCCAAGGACAGGCGCCAGACCTTGCTTTTCAGCGCCACCTTGACCGAAGCGATCACCCGTCTGGCGGCCCAATGGACCCGCGATCCGGTGATGGTGGAGATCGAACCGGAACAGGTGGCCGTGGATACGGTGGAGCAGGTGGTCTATATCGTCACCTTGGAGCAGAAATTCGCCCTTCTCTACCATATCATCGAAAGAAAGGGTCTGCACAAGGTCCTGATCTTTTGCAACCGCAGGGATGAGGTCCGGAGATTGACCGAGATGCTCAACCGCTACGGCATCCACTCATCGGAACTGTCCGGGGACATCCCTCAGGAGAAAAGGATCAAACGCCTGGAACAATTCAAGGCGGGTAAGATCCGGGTCTTGGTGGCTACCGATGTGGCCGGTCGCGGATTGCACATCGAGGGTATGGATCATGTGATCAATTATCATTTGCCCTTCGATCCGGAGGATTATGTGCACCGCATCGGAAGGACCGGACGGGCCGGGGCCGTGGGGACCTCCATCAGTTTCGCCGACGAGGCCGAGGCCTTTTATATCCCGCCGATAGAAGAATATATCGGCAAAAAGTTGAACTGCGTCATCCCCGATGAAGAGTGGCTGGAACTCCCTCCGCTGCCGAAAAAGGGAACGAAAAAAACCGACGGCGGCCGATCCCTCACGGCCTCGTCTTCCCGGGGGGGCCGGAGGAAAGGTGGGAGAGGGAGGGGGAAAAAATCCCTATCTCCCGTCCCTCGCCCTTGATCCTTCATTTCCTTCCCAGGCCTTTTCGAAATGGTCCCGGGTCAGGATGAGGGGGTGATCATCCGGTCGGCCTTGCTCCATCCCTTCCCGGAACCAGGCCAGGGAGGCCCGACGGCACAGGGCTTCAATTTGGGCCCCGGACCAGCCTTCCATTCTTTCGGCCGTTTTCTCCAGGTCTACATCCGGGGCGAGGGGCTTATCCTTGAGATGGATCTTAAGGATCTCCAAGCGTTCCTCCCGATCGGGGAGGGAAAGCTCGATGGTCACTTCGAATCGGCCGGGTCGGAGCAAGGCCGGATCCAAGATCTCCGGTCGGCTGGTGGCCCCCAGGATGAAGACGCCCTTCAGTTTTTCAATCCCGTCCATCTCAGTCAAAAGCTGGCTGACCATGCGGCTGGTGACCCGGGAAGTCCCCAGATCCAGCCCGCGATGGGCGGCGAAGGAATCGATCTCATCGAAAAAGAGGATGCTCGGGGCCACCAGTCGGGCCTTATGAAAGAGTTCCCGAATCCGTTCCTCGCTCTCCCCCACATATTTGCTCAATAGCTCCGGCCCTTTGACGGAGATGAAATTCAGGCCGCTTTCCCGGGCCAGGGCCTGGACCAGAAGGGTCTTTCCTGTACCCGGGGGCCCGGTGATCAAGACCCCCTTGGGCGGCTTGATCTTCATCCGGGCGTATCGTTCGGGAAAGCGAAGGGGCCATTCAAAGGTCTCCTGAAGGAGTCTCTTGGCTTGTTTTAAGCCCCCGATGTCCTTCCAGCCCACTTGGGGAAGCTCCACTTGGACTTCGCGGATGGCCGAAGGTTCCACTTCCTTAAAGGCCGCTTCGAAATCGGCGTTTTCCACAAAGAGGTCTTTCAACCGATCGGGCGTCCAGGGACCTTGTTCCTCTTCCAATCGGGGCCTGATCCTCCGCAAGGCCTGGAGACCGGCCTCTTGACATAAGGCCTTCAAGTCGGCCCCGACAAATCCGTGGGTCCTCCGGCTCCATTCCCGGAGATCCACATCATCGGCCAGGGGCATGCGGCGGCTGTGGAGGGAAAGGATCTCCAACCTCCCTTTTTCATCGGGCACGGGAACGGCGATCTCCCGATCGAAGCGCCCCGGTCGGCGCAGGGCCGGGTCCAAGGCATTGGGGATATTGGTGGCCCCCATGACGATCACCTGTCCCCGGGCCTTGAGGCCGTCCATGAGGGAAAGGAGTTGGGCCACGATCCGTTTTTCCACCTCTCCTTCGGTCTTGTCCCGGCGGGGGGCCAGGGAATCGATTTCGTCCAAGAAGATGATGGCCGGGGCGTTTTGCTGGGCCTTCTCAAAGATGGAACGCAATTTTTCTTCGCTTTCCCCGTAATGGCGTTGCATGATCTCCGGCCCGTTGATCGGAAAAAAAGCGGCCCGTGTTTCCCGGGCTACGGCCTTGGCGATGAGGGTCTTTCCCGAACCCGGAGGACCGTGTAACAAGATCCCTTTCGGGGCTTCAATGCCCAATCGGGCAAAGACTTCCGGGTACTTCAAGGGAAGTTCGACGATTTCCCGGATCCGTTCGATTTCCCGGTCCAGGCCGCCGATATCCCGATAGGAAACAGAGAAAGGGTCCCCCTCGGTCGTGGTCGGCTGAGTAAAAACCGTCACGGTCTGGGGAGTGATGCGCACCGGACCTTCTGGAAGGGTCTCCCGGACCCGGAGGATTTCCCGTCCCCGGCCATGGGCGTCAAAGAGAATGCGATTGCCTTTGAGGACCGTCCTCCCCGTCCACTGCTCCAGGAACAGTTTTTGCTCTCTTTCGGAAAAGGGGCGAAGGCCTTCGGCTTCGAAGCGGACCTCTTGAGCGGGTTTGGGATCGGGCTTTTTTAGGATCACCTTGTCGAAGAGAAAGGTGCCGGCGTTTTCCTGGGTCAGGGGGTCCAAATGGACCACGGCCTCGGATCCTCGAACCGGAGGGGTGGGACCCGCCGGGACCACCGCCTCTTTTTTCCCCTTGATCCAGACATCGTCTCCGGCTTTGAGGCCGAGAAAGGCGAGATTTTCCGGTGAGAGACGGGCGATAAAGGCCTCCTCATCCTCCAAGAGGGACTTGACCACATGAAGGGCTAAATGGCGGTCGCCGCAAAGGGCTTCCCGACAATCCTTACAAGCGTGATGCAAGGGGTTTTCCGACTGGCCTTCGTAAGGGCAGGGTGATGTCATGGCCTCTCCTTAAGCAAAGCATATTCCATATTTTCTCGGGAAAGGGAACCCTCCGAATCTCAATCCGGCGGGGGGATGGTCGAGGGCTGTTGTTTCCTTCCTCTTCAAAGCCTTGAGGTCCTTTCCTGCAGGTTAAAAGATCAGATCCTTCAAGCACACATGGTAATGATAAGGTAAGCTCAAAAAAAGAAAATGCAACAATCCGGCCCTTCCAAAGAAGACTGTTCGGCCGCGAAAAAGGGTTTTTCTTGGGGCGGGGTATTTCCCGCCACGCCCCAGAAAATCCATTGTTTTTTCTTGACTTTTCTTGTCAAAAGGATAAAAATTTCAATAGGTAGTCACCGGTTTCCATGGCAGAACCTCAAGAGATCCAAAACCGACCCGAGGTGATCATCTTTGATTGCGACGGGGTCTTGTTCGATTCCCGAAAGGCCAATCGGGCCTATTACGATCATTTGTTGAACCGTTTCGGAAGACCCTCCATGAACGAGACCGATCTGGACTATGTGCACACCCACACGGCCGGGGAGTCCATCGCCTATCTTTTTCCGGACCCCGGCCAGCGGGAGGAGGTCCTGGCCTACAACCGGGGGCTGGATTACTCCCCTTTCATCCTCCTTATGGAGTTGGAACCCGGCCTGGGGGATCTTTTACAGGCCATTCGACCGGCCATCCGCACCGCCATTTCCACCAACCGCTCCACGACCATCCAGGCGATCTTGAAGGTTTTTCAATTGGAATCCTTTTTCGATCTGGTGGTTTCTTCGCTGGATGTCCGACGCCCCAAACCGGATCCCGAATCGGTGTACAAGATCCTGAATCATTTTCAGGTCCGACCCGGACAGGTCCTGTATTTAGGCGATTCCGAAGTGGACGCCCAAACGGCTCGAAACGCCGGCGTCCCTTTCGCCGCTTATAAAAATCCGGCCCTCGAGGCGGATCTGCATTTCCATAGTTTTTTCCAATTGAAGGATTATCTGGAAAGGACCTCATGGACCATAAGGAAAGAACCCATCATCCCGGCCTACGGGATGACTCCCTACCGTAAAGGAGGCGGCGAGCAATGAAAGAGGACAATGAGAAGATGAGAAGGCGAAACAGCGGACGCCTGTATCTGTGGCTGTTGATGATGGTAGGGTTTCTCTGCCTGCCCGGACTCGGGTCCGGCGCTTCTCCGGAGATGCGCCCGGCCGCTCAGATGGTCGGGACCATCATTGCGCCCCAGGAGGAAAGAAAACTGGCCCTGGCCGCAGGGGACAAGGTCTTTATCGCCCTGGACAAGGAACGATCGGTCAGGAAGGGCGAGGTCATGGAGATTTATCAGCCCGCCCCCCTGATCTCGGAGGGGAAAGCCGATTTTCATTATGTCCGGACCGGTGAGCTGGTCGTCCTGGAACAGGTCAACGACCGTCTGTTGTTGGCCGTCATCGAAAGGAGCACCCGGGAGATCGCCGTTGGAGACCGTATCTTCATTGCCGATCGGCCTTGAAGAAGGGACGAAGGCCAAGGATAAATTTCGTTGGCCCAGGAAGGAACGAAGGAAGACGACGGTGAAAAACTTCTAACCATTTGGAGATGAACGGGGGAGAAAAAATGGGAAAGGACATCCATAAAACGAGAATCCTGGCACTGCTCTGCTTCTTCGTTTTCCTATGCCTTCCCTGGCAACAGGGTTCGGCCCAACAAAAGGAGACCGGCGCCCAGGCCCTTCGGGCATCCGGGGCGATTCAGGAGCTTATCCGATCCCTGTCTTTGGTCGTTTCCCAAAAGGCTGCGGCCATGGCCTTTGACTACCGAGATAGGCCGGTCATCGGGGTGGTGGTGGCCGACTTCGTCGGCCCGGCCGGGGAGGAGGTCGAACTGGGCCACCTTATCGGATATGAGTTGCGGGCCTTTCTGTCCCGGAGTAATCCCTTCCATGTTTACGGTAAAGATCACCCCGTGAGTCAGAGTCTCAAGGCCGATCTTGCCGCCGATCCTAAATGGAGCGCCGCCAGCCAACGGGCCTTTCAGCAAAACCTGTGGAGGAAGTTTAAGCCCTTCCCCGTGGATGTGATCATCATCGGGCGGGTAGGCCCGGAGGCCGGAAACCGGATCAAGGTGGAAGCCGACTTGATCCCTTTTTATAACCCCATCACCCTGGTGGAAAGCGAAAGCGGGCGGGTCGGCGTGGTTCAGGAACGGATCGTCAGTTCCCCCCTCTCCCCGGAAGAGGTCGGGCGGGCCTTGGCCGCGATCCAGACGCCTACCAAACCCAAAGGCCGCCTGGTCGTCCTTTCTTCAATGAAGATCAAGCGTTATAAGTATCCGATCACGGCCGGGACGGGCAACCCCGGGACGGGCCTCTTGGAGGATGCCGGGCAATATCTGCCCTTGGCCGATTTCAACTGCTGGTTGAATGAACGGGAGCTGACCGTGATCAAGGACTGGAAGGATTTGAAAAGAAAGGACTATTACAACCTCTTGAGCGGGTTCGAGGCCGATACCTTCTGGTTTGACGATTGGGTGGAGGAAGGCCGCCATCTGCTCTTTTTCAGCCTGGCCGAAAACCTGTCGAAGAAAAAGTACCGGACCTTTTCCGAAACCTTCACCGTCAAAGGAGGGACCACCAATTATATCTATTTCTTCCTCCTCACTGATCCCTCCGGGGAACCTCAGATACGTATTCGTCAAGTAGTGGATCCCGAAAACCGCCCCCTTCCTTTCTAAAACGACCCATCTCCTTCCGGGAAACCTGCAAAGGTTTTCCGGAAGGAAAATCTCCCCCGCCTCTTTTTTCTGCTCCCTTTCTCAAGGTCTTTTCGCGGTGGCATGCCTTTATCGCTTCATAATGGGGGCCGCCCATCCCGAAAAAAGGCCTACAGGCCCTAACCCGGCCTCTTGTCGTCCAACGAAAGGGCGGACCGGTTTCGTCCCTAAAGGGTGAAGGGGCAAAAAAGGGATAAGGGGTTGGATTTCAGCTTTCCGGAGGGAACCTTTCGGAAAGGGAGGCCTTCATGATTTTGGGGGTGATGAAGATCAACAGTTCCGTATCTTCCGTGGACCGGTTGCGCGTCTTGAACAGCCAACCCAGGATAGGGATCTCAGCCAAACCGGGGACCTTGTTTTCCTGATAGACTTCTTTCTTAAACAGGATTCCCCCGATGGCCACGGTGTCCCCGTCGTTGACCAACATCTCCGTCTCCGCCTCTTTGGTCTTGATGGTGGGGTTCCCCAAGGAATCCACCTTGGTGAAATCCGGTTCGTTCTTTTCGATCTTCACCTTGATGCGGATCTTTTTGCTGCTGGAGATGTGGGGGGTCACCTTGAGGACCAAGGCGGCGTCCCGGTAGGTGGTGGAATAGGCGTTGTTCGGATCCCGGGTGGTGACGGGGATGGATTGGCCCTGTTTGATGGTGGCCTGTTGGTTGTCCAAGGTCAGGACCTTAGGAGAGGAAATGGTCTTGCCTCGCCCCTGCTGCTCCATGGCCTGGATACGCACATCCAAATTGAAGTTGGCCGTGGCGAAGGCGAAGCCCAGACCGCCGAAGGCGGTGGAAGTGGAGGCCAAGGGGAGATTGACGGCGTAATTGTTTCCGGCCCCGGTTCCACCCGATTCCGTGCCTCGGATGGTCCCGGCGAAGGGGGTGTAGGCGTCAGCGAAGGAGGCCGCTCCTCCCCAGCGGATGCCCAAGTCCCGGGTGAAATTGGCGTCGGCCTCGACGATCCGGGCCTCGATCATGACCTGGGAGATGGGCTGATCGATTTTTCGGATCAGATCTTCGATGTAATCCACCTCTCTTTTCGGACCCCGAGCGATGATCAGGTTGGACTGGGGAACGGAAATGATGCTCACATTAACCCCGCTGATGGGTTTCAGGGTTTCCGTCACCGTGGTGCCGGCGCCTTTTTCGATCACCGTTTTCCGTTCCTTTTCCAGGTGGGTCTGGATGATCTCCTCCACGTTCTTGGCGTCCATATGCTTGATCCGGATTTCCCGCGACTCCCATTGGTCGGGGGATTTCCTTTCCAGTTCGGCGGTCTTCAGTTCCTCCTGACGCATCTTGGAAAATTCCTGGCGCCGTTTGATCTCCTCCTCATCCAGCTTCTTGGCCGTTTCGCTGGTGATGACCAGGATGGTCTTTTCCCCCCGCGGTCTCTGTTTCAGATTGTTGGCGTCCAAAATGGAGACGAGGGCCTCGTCCCAGGGGACCTCCTTCAAGCTCAAGGTCACCTTTTTCTCCTTCACATCGTCACCGATGATGATGTTGACCCCCCCGACTTCTCCGATGAGGCGCAAGACATTGTGCAGGTTGGTCATGTAAAAATCAAAAGTGATCAAAGGTTTTTGGGAGGAGAGCCGATCTTTTCGCTCCAGGACCTTTTGGATTTCCTTGTCTTTCTTGAATTCATCTAAGGAGGAACGGGGAATGCCCTCTTCCGCCGGTTTGGGGGAGGGTAAAGGGACGACCTTTTTCGGGGTCATAAAGTCAATCATAATCCGATGGGGGTTCGTTTTCTCCGAGATCTGAAAGAGCGGGGCCTGGGCGAGATGGAAGACCAGACGGACCGTCTTGCGGTCGAACTGGGAATAACGAAATTGTTCGAACAAAGGATCCTTGACTTCGAAAGTTTTTCCCTTGGGCAAGAGACAGGGATTTAGGTCCACGACCAGGCGATGGGGCTGGGTCAGGACCATATCGCGGATGGTAACGGGCCGGCTGATGGTCAACTGAACCCGTACCCGATCGGGTAGGACCTTCGTCTCCGTTTCGAGCCATTCGGCCGGAAGCGCCTTCTTTTTGGGGGTCTTGGCCGCCAAGGAGGGTAGGGCACCGAAGGAAACGACACATAAAAAGACGATTCCCCAAAGCCAACAAGCCTTTTTCGGGTTAAATGATCTCATAGTCCGCTCTCATTTTTGATACTAAAAGAATCACTACTTTTTCTCCCTGATCCTTTTTCGATCACTCCGGGATCGAAGGGAATAAGGAATCGGTTGCGGCTAGCCCTTCCCCCGGCCTACTTTTTTTCCTCCGGGGCGGGAACCGCCGCTCGGGTGTACATTTTTAGCGTCGTCTTGCGGCTGCTTTTTCTCCCCATGAAGTCCCGATAAGGTTCTTCAATAATCACTTCCTTGTCGGTGATGCTCACCACGGTTCCGCCTTTTTTCCCGATGCGGCTGCCCACTTGGATGAAGTAGCCTTTCCCCGTCGGGTCCTGAACCATGGCCATCCGCATTCCCGGCCCGCTGATGACGGCGGCCAATTCAAAATCGTTGACCTCGAATTGTTCGAGGGGCATAAGGGCCTTTTTACGATCCTTACCCCTTTCCTCTTGAGCGACGGTGGTCGGCTGAAAGGGATCGGGTCTCCCTATGGGGTTATAGGGGGGATCAGCGGCCCCTGAATCCAAGACGGGTTGGGCGGGGGACGGTGACGGTTCCATAGCTTTAGGCGTAGGGGGCTTGTTACCGGCCTTCAAGGGGGGGAGTTTTTCCGTAGTCGGACCTGTGGGTTGGGAGGGGCCGCAACCCCAACCGCTCAGGAGCAAAAGGGTGATGATGCCGATCAGAACCGGACGTAACATGGCTATTTCTTTTTCCCTCCGGCCGGTTTTTCCCCGCCGGGCGTCTCGAGGGGCAAGACCCGAAAAGTGATCAACTGACAACGGCCGGTGACCTTGCCTGTTTTTTCTTCAAAACCCCCCATTTCCAATCCTTTGATATTGATGATGCGGGGGAGGCGCCGCAGGCGATCGAAAAAGACGCCGATCTGGTGGTAAGTCCCTTTCAGATGCAGGGTGACGGGGATTTCGGCCACAAATTCTCGGGGGATTTCCTTTTCGGGTTTAAAAAGTAAAAACTCCAACCCTTGTTGTAGACCCAATTGGGAAACGATCCGAAGCAGGCCCGGGATTTCCTTCGAATCGGGGAGCATGATCTTGATCCGTTCGAAGCGGATTTCCATATCGGCCAATTCTTGTTTGAATTTACTGATCTGGCCCCGGGTCTGACGGATTTGAACCAGTTTTTCCCTTTCTCGTTCCACGTCTTCCCCCAGGGTCTTTAATTCCTGCCAACGGGGAAAGACCAGTAAATAGGCCAAGATCAGAACAGGGAGAATGACCCCGGCCGCGGCCAAGAGGACCTTCTGCCCAAAAGGCCATTGCTCGAGTTGATCGGCGATGTTGTCGAGAAAGGCCATGGTCTTATTTTTTCTCCTCCGCCGTGGGGGGCGGGGGCGCCTGGGTCCAGGCGGAAATGGAAAACTGCTTGACCGAGAGGTCTTTGTATACGGCTTGGGCCGATTGGAGCAGATCCACCTGTTGGAATAGACCGGAAGCCTCCAGTCTTTTCAAAAAATCGGCCAGGACTTCATTGGTCAGGGACATGCCGTCCAGGCGGATTTCCGGCCCGTTTTCTTTGAGATTGGTCAGCCACAGTTGATCGGCAGGCAGGATGACGGCGATGGTTTCCAGAAGCCGGACCGGTCCGTGACGTTCCTTTTCCAAGCTCTGCAGGAGATTGAGGCGCTTTTGATAAAGTTCCTTTTTGGCCTTGAGGGCCTTGATCTCCTGTTGTAACTGAAGGGTGCCCCGCGTCTGGCTTTCCAGGAAAGTCTTTTCTTCTTTTAAGGCCTGGATGCGGTTGCCCAGGATCCAAAAAGTCAAGAAGACTGCAAGCACCAAGAGGAGGAAGGCCCCCACGGAGGACTTGAGTAACCAGGCGCTTTTGGCTTCCTTTTTGACCTCATGGGTGGCCAGGAGGTTGATTCGGATCATCCTTTGGGTCCTCCCCTCAAGGCCAATCCCAAGGCCACGGCCATTTGCGGACCTATGGAGCGAAGATATTCGGGGTCGAACTGATCCGGATGGCTGCGGACGGCCAGGAAAGGATCAAACAACTCCACCGGCAATTGCAGTCCTTTGGACAGAAGCTGCGGCAGCCCGGGGAGCAAGGAGGAGCCCCCGGAGAGGAGGACCTTGACCGGCTTGTTTTCCGGATCGGAAGCCCCCAAGACATCGAAGACCTGCCGGATCTCTTCGGACCAGGACCGGACGACGGAAAGGAAGGAAGGAGCGATGCGGTCCATCCATTCCGGGGAGCGTTCCGCTCCGAGTTTCCTTTTTTCGGCCTCTTCAAAACCGAGGTGCAGGGTCTTTTGGATCTGCTCGGTCAAGCGGCGTCCTCCGGAGAAGATCTCCCGGGTGAAGACCGGACCGTCCTGATTGAGGATGTGTAAAGTGATCTGTTCGGCCCCCAAGTTGACCAAGGCCACGGGTTCCACCACGGTGGGATAATTCACTTCGTAGGCGTTGGCCAAAGCGAAGGCGGCCACATCGGCGACCACGGCCTTGAGGCCGGCCAGCTGGAAGATATCCAAGTAGGCGTTCAGGGTCTCCTTTTTCGCCGCCGCCAGCAATACGGACATGGTGTCCTGCTCCGGTTGTCGGGTAGGCAGGATATGAAAATCCAGGTTCACCTCTTTGATGTCGAAAGGAATATGTTCCTGGGCTTCATATTCGATGGACTGGACCAATTCCTTTTCCGACATGACCGGTAAGGCGATTTTCTTGATGATCACCGAATAGCCGTAGATGGCGAAGGCCACTTCTTTATTTTTCAGTTGCAGATGGGAGAGGAGGGATTGCAGGGTCTCGGCGATGACCTGGGGATCCTTGATCACCCCGTTGACTATGGCCGTCGGTGGGAGATGGGCCAAGCCAAGCTTTTTTAGCTGGATTTCCTTGCGGCCTTGGTTTACCTGACAAACCTTGACCGAATGGGAGCCGATATCCACCCCAATGCATTTGTCTTGTTCGGTGGCGGTAAACCTCATGATGTCGGTACGATGGTAAGGTTTCTAACTTAATTTACCGCATATATCAAGAAATCCTCACATCCTCTTCCGGCGCAGGGCGTCCGGCCTGATCCTGTTTCCTTTTTCTTCCGGGGGCCTGATCTAAAACCCATGGAAAATTGTCCAGTTATCCCTATGCCTCCCCAGTATACCGGGAACTTTTCATTTGTCAATAAATTAATGACAATAAAGTTAAATATTTTTTCCCCTCGTCCCGGTGATGGGGAACGACCGGGGACAGGGACGGCTTGATTAATTTTATCAATAAATTTTATTTATTAGGCCTTTTACCCCCTGCCATCGAAGAAGAAACTAGTTTCTTTTAAGGCATTACGGTCCTCTGCTTTGGGCCCTCGGCCGAAAAAAGGGCCGTGCGCCAATATCCCTTAAATCCTGATGAATGGGAATTTTTTATAATTGTTAGTTATTATTTAGAAATCAAAAGGCTTTGTCAAGGATTTATTTATCTTTTTTTCGAGGCGTTTAAAGAGGGTTGAGAAATTTCGTTTGAAGGATCGAAGGGTGACCCGGAAGGATTTACCAGGGGGGCAAAAAGGGCTGACTCCACAGGGGGGGATGGGGAGGAGGTCTTGGCCGTGCATCCTTTTTCGAGCCAACGACAGGAAAGTTTTTCCCCCTGATCCTGGATTAGAGGGGGATACGACACAAACCGCATTATTTACCGCTGCTTCCTTCCGGACCTGACGGGGTTCATAACCGTTTGTTGCGTACCGTCCAATCCTGATCCTGGGGAAAAGGGGCTTTCTTGCCGTTTAAGCCCTCGAAAGGAAATTCGGCCCCGCATGAGCGGATTTCGGGTACAGGGCACCGCCAGCTCCCCGCTTAGCACGGCCAAGATCCGATTACACGTCAACCCGTTCTTTCAGTTCCTTTCCCACCTTGAAGAAGGGGAGTTTTTTTTCGGCTACATCGATGATCGCCCCGGTTTTGGGGTTACGGCCTTTGTAGCCTTGATATTTTTTTACCTTGAAGCTTCCGAAACCCCGGATTTCCACCCGCATGCCTTGGGCCAGGGCCTCTTCGATGCTTTGGAAAAACTGGGTGACCACCATCTCGGCATTCTTAATGGTAAGGTCCTGTTCTTTGGCCAAGGCTTCGATCAACTGAGATTTGTTCATCGCTTATACCCTTTCCCTGAGCAGCGAAGGTTCGCCCCATGGAACGCTCGTCCATGAATGGGATACAAAAATTTTACCTGTTTTTCCATAAAAGGCAAGCCCTTTTACGGGGTAAAACAAAAAAACCTTCCGAAAAAAAGAATAGCAGTTGATTTTTCCCGGCCACTGGAGTAATAACGGGTCTTAAAAAAGGGGAAAGAATGAGAATCAAAAAGGCGGTCAAGGACTTAATCCCTTATCCCCCCGGAAAACCCATCGAAGAATTAACCCGGGAATACGGGGTGCGGAAACCGATCAAGCTGGCTTCCAACGAAAACCCTTTAGGTCCTTCCCCGAAAGCCCTGCTGGCCATTCGTCGCGCCCTGCCCAACCTCCATCGTTACCCCGACGGTAGCGGCTTTTATCTGAAGCAGGCCCTGGGTAAGGTCCTGGGGTGTTCCCCCGAAGCCATCCTCCTCGGAAACGGCTCCAACGAGATCATCGAACTGGCCCTGAAGACCTTTCTAAGGCCGGGTGATGAGGTCGTTTCCCCCTTCCCCTCCTTTCTGGTCTATGAAAAGGCCGTGAAGGCCTTTGAAGGGAAAAACATCCAAGTCCCCTTGAAGGGCTTTTCCTTGGACCTTAAGGCCATGGCCCAAAGGATCACCCCCAAAACGCGGGTCATCATCGTGAACAATCCCAACAATCCCACGGGCACCGCCTTCCGGCGCAAGGAATGGGAGACGTTTCTCGAGGCGGTTCCCAAAGGGGTGCTCATCCTCCTGGACGAAGCCTATATCGATTTCGCGGATGACCCCCAATGTCCCAAAGGGACCGATTACTTGGGGGCCCATCGGAACCTTCTGGTGGTCCGGACCTTTTCCAAGGCTTACGGCCTGGCCGGACTGAGGATCGGCTATGGGGTAACGGCCCCGGACATAGCCGACTACATGAACCGGGTCCGCCAACCCTTCAATGTCAACGCCTTGGCCCTGGCCGGGGCCCTGGGGGCCTTGGAGGACGAGGCCTTTTATCGCCGGACCCTGGCCCTGGTGCAAAGGGGAAAACGGGCCTTGGAACGGGGGTTATCTCAAATGGGCCTTTCTTTTGTTCCCTCCCAGACCAATTTTCTCTTGATTCGGGTTCCCGTGAAAGGCCAGGCGGTTTATGAGGCTATGCTTCCTCACGGGGTGATCATCCGCTCCATGAAGAGTTTCGGCCTCGAGGACTACATCCGGGTCAATGTGGGTCTACCCGAAGAAAACCGGCGGTTTTTGCAAGTCTTGAAGAAGGTATTGACCCAGAGTAAATGAGGATAAGGAATGAAAGGGCGGGAAGTGATCTTTCCTTCGCCCATGCCCTTCAGGGGCGATTCAGAAACGAAACGTCGAAGATCAAAATGGCGCTGAATCCGGGAAAGGGATTGCCCCAAAAGCCGCTTTTGATCACCTTGGACGGACCGGCCGGTTCGGGAAAAAGCACCGTCGCCAGACTCCTGGCCGAAAGGTTGGGACTACCCTGCCTGGATACGGGGGCCATGTATCGGGTGGTGGCCTGGGTGTTGAAGGAGGAAAACAAGGAACACCTGAAGGGCGAATCCCTAAAACGGTTTTTGGAAGACCTGGATTTCACCATTGAGGGCAGTGGACCGGGACAGAAGGTCTGGTTTCGAGGGAAGGATATCGCCGAGGCGATCCGTAAACCGGAAATTTCCATCTTGGCCTCGGCCGTTTCCAAAAAGGAAGAAGTCCGGGAGATCTTGGCCGAAAAACAGCGCGCTTGGGGAAGAAAAGGGGGATTGGTCGCCGAAGGACGGGACATGGGGACGGTCGTCTTTCCCCAAGCCCCTTATAAATTTTTTCTGGACGCCCCTTTGGAAGTAAGGGCCCGCCGTCGATACGCCGAATTGATCCAAAAAGGGGAAAAGGTGACCTTGGAAGAGGTCTGCCGGGAAATGGAGCGCCGGGACCGGCAAGACCGCGAGCGGGAACTGGCGCCGCTCCTTCAGGCCCCGGACGCCCTACGGGTGGACACTGCCTCCCTTTCGGCGGAGGAAGTGGTCGACCTCCTGTACCGCCGGATCCTTTCGGGGGGAGAGGAAGGAATCACGGAAGAGAACCCAAACCGGCGGTGAATAATCTTGATTTCAATGCATATTTCTGATAAGAACGTAAAAGGAGACTTCCCGGACCGGAAGGTCGGGATGAGGGACCGCCAAGAGGGGATTCCGTTGCCTTCTTTGGTCAAGAAGAGAAAAAATGGAGTGTAGGGGGAAAAGAGGTTGATGGAAAAAAACACGGAAGAAACGAGCCATCTTGAACAGGAGATGCAAACCCAGGAAAAGACGACCTTCAATGACAAGGAGGCCTCGGCGATCCCGGCCGACGAGGAATTCAAAAGTCTCTATGAGGAAAGCTTAAAGACCTTCCAAGAAGGGGAAGTGGTCCGGGGCAGAATCGTCGGCATGGACAAGGAATTCGTCATGGTTGACATTGGATACAAGTCCGAAGGACGGATCCCCATCGCCGAATTCCTGACTCCGGAGGGGGAAATCACCGCCCGTGTCGGAGACCCGGTGGATGTCCTCATCGAGAAACGGGACGACGAGGAAGGGGACATATTGCTTTCCAAAGAACGGGCGGCCAAAATCTTAGTCTGGGACGAGATCAGCCGCATCTACCGCGAAGACGGCGTGATCCAAGGCAAGATCGTCAGCAAGGTCAAAGGGGGGCTCACTGTGGATATCGGCCTGCCGGCCTTCCTGCCCGGATCGCAAATCGATCTACAGCCGGTGCGGGATCTGGATAAGTTGATCGGTCAGACCTTTCCCTTCAAGATTCTAAAATACAACAAAAAACGGAACAACGTCGTCCTCTCCCGGCGGGCCCTCTTGGAAAAAGAAAGGGAAGAGCAGCGCAACGCCCTGATGAGCACCTTGCAGAACGACCAAATCCTGGAAGGGACGGTCAAGAACATCACCGATTACGGCGTCTTCATCGATCTCGGCGGGATCGACGGTCTGTTGCATGTCACCGACATGAGCTGGGGACGGGCCGCCCACCCCTCGGAAATCTGCAAGATCGGGGACCGCATCCGGGTCAAGGTCTTGAATTTCGACCGGGAACGGAACCGCGTTTCCCTCGGATTGAAACAACTGACGCCGGATCCCTGGACGACGGTATTGGAAAAGTATCCCGTGGGAAAGAAGGTGCGGGGCAAGATCGTCAACCTCACCGACTATGGTGCCTTTGTGGAACTGGAAAGCGGCGTCGAGGGCCTGATCCATGTCTCGGAGATGTCCTGGACCCAAAAGATCAAGCACCCTTCCAAGCTCGTTTCGGCCGGCGATATGGTGGACGCCGTGGTCCTGGCCGTGGATCCGGAAAAGAAGCGCATTTCCTTGGGGATGAAGCAGGTCGAGCCCAATCCCTGGGATGTCATCGCCGAAAAGTATCCGGTGGGGACGGTGATCGAGGGGAAGATCAAAAACATCACCGACTTCGGCATCTTCATCGGTATCGATGAAGGGATCGACGGTTTGGTGCACATCTCGGACATCTCCTGGACCAAACGTATCCGTCATCCTTCGGAATTGTTCAAGAAAGGGCAGGAGGTCCAGGCCAAGGTCCTCCATATCGACAAGGAACAGGAGCGTTTTTCCCTGGGGATCAAGCAACTGGAACCCGATCCCTGGGAAGAGATCCCCAACAAGTACCCGGTGGGTTCCACCGTGACCGGTGTGGTCACCAACGTCACCGACTTCGGCATCTTCGTCGAGATCGAGGAGGGCGTGGAGGGGCTGGTCCATGTCTCGGAGGTCAGCCGGGAAAAGATCAAGACCCCTGTGGGACTGTTCAAGGCGGGGGATATGATCACGGCCAAGGTGATCAATGTGGCCAAGAAGGAAAGAAGGATCGGCCTGTCCATCCGCCGGGCCAAGAAGGACGAAGATCAGCACCTGTTGAAGGAATACATGAACAGTTCCAAAGAAGCCAGTTCCAATCTGGGGGAGCTCCTCCGGGAGGAATTGGAAAACAAGAACCTCCTGACCACGGGGAACAAAGAATCCTAACCCCTTCTTTTCCGCCTCGCGGCTGAGCTGAGCGGGATGAACCTTGACCGCTAAGAGACACCCTGTCCTTTACGGCTTGATGATCTACGGGCTGGTGGCCGCTGGATTGATTCTCCTTTGGCAGGGGATTTCCTATTTCCAAAACGATTCATGGGGACACCCGCTGGGCCGGCGCATCGCCGTGGTCCCCATCCGCGGTATGATCACCGATTCCCGGCAGACGGTGGACCTGATCAAAAAATACCGCAAGGACCCCCAGGTCAAGGCCATCATCCTTCGGATCGAATCCCCCGGCGGAGGAACCGCCGCCTCCCAGGAAATTTACCGAGAAGTCAAGAAGACCGTTTCCTATAAAAAAGTGGTGGCCTCTATGGGCAATGTCGCCGCCTCCGGAGGATATTACGTGGCCCTGGCCGCTAATCGAATCGTGGCCAATCCGGCCAGCTTAACCGGCAGTATCGGGGTGATCCTGGAGGTCTCCAACATCCAGGAACTTATGAGAAAGATCGGCGTCAGTCGCGAAGCGGTGAAAAGCGGCCCCTACAAGGACATCGCCTCCCCTTTGCGGGCGATGACCCCGGAAGAACGGTCCCTTCTCCAGGAAGTGATTCGTAACGTGCACGAGCAATTTATTGAGGCGGTCATGGAGGGGCGGAAAATGAGCCGCGCCGAAGTGGAAAAAATCGCCGACGGAAGGATCTTCACCGGTCGGCAGGCCAAGGAACTGGGTTTGGTGGACGATTTGGGCAGCTTCGAAGACGCCGTGGACTTAACCAAAAAAATGGTCGGTCTCCACGGGGAAATCAAACTGATCTATCCGGAGACGAAGCGCTTTTCCTTCTGGGACCTTATCTTCGGCCTCTTTCCAGGGGAAATGCGCCAACAGGCCCTGGAGACCTATCCGGCCCTGCAATTCCTGTGGCTGGCTCCCTATGGCTCTTCCCCTTCATGAAATTCCCCCAACCCCTGGCGGACCACCCGAACTTCGTCGTCGATCAAAGAAACGACCGTGGAAGGTTGAACGGCCAGGATCCCGCCGTCGATGATCAAATCGATTTGGGAACCCAGGGTTTCTTCAATTTCCCGCGGATCGGTCAAGGCCTCCTCTCCGGAAAGGTTGGCACTGGTGCTGATGATGGGGTTGCCCAGGGCCTTGACCAAGGCCAAGCAGATGGGGTGATCGGGCACCCGGATCCCCACCGTTTTTCTTTTGGTGAGCATGATCCGAGGCACCAGTTTGGTGCCGGGGAGGATGAAGGTATACGGTCCGGGGAGATAGCGTTTCATGATGCGATAGGCCAGGTTGGTGACCTGGGCGTATTCGCTGATGTGTTTCAAGTCGGAACAGATGAAGCTGAAGGGTTTTTTGGGATCCCGGCGCTTGATCTGGTAGATCCGTTGGATGGCCTTCTTGTTGTATAGATCGCAGCCCAGGCCGTAAATGGTATCGGTGGGGTAGGCGATGACCCCTCCGGCCTTGAGGACTTCGGCGGCCTTTTCGATTAGCCGTTTTTGGGGGTTCTTCGGATTGATGTGGAGGATCACGATGTTCCTCTATTTCCCGGGAGACGATCCGTCCCAGGCCAACCGTTCTTGATAGGGGCGGCCTTCCTGGGGCGGTATTCGATCTCTGCCTCAGCGCGGCGGTGGCCGCTTCCAAAAGTGTGAAAGGTGTGCACGCCGCCTGGGCAAGGCGGTATGGGTTTTCAACGAATAAGAAGACAATTTTTTCGAGTTCGAATTATATCCCAACGAAAAAACCCTTGTCAAACCTTCTCTCTTTTTTTCCGGAAAAGAGAAGGCCTTCAGGGGACGCCGAAGGATGGACACGACCCTATCTTTCTTTGTTTTCTATGGTTTTCTGTTGGTCTTCGGCCTGGTTTTGGGCAGTTTCTATAATGTCGTCATCCACCGGCTGCCCCGGGAGGAATCCATCGTCTGGCCCGGATCGCACTGCCCCCGCTGCGGACATCCCCTCGCCCTCAAGGACAATTTGCCCCTGGTAAGCTTTTTGCTATTACGTGGGGCATGTCGGTATTGTCAGGCTTCCATATCCCTGCGCTACCCCTTGGTGGAAGGGGTGACCGGAGCGGCCGCCGTTTTCTTCGGTTGGCGTTACGGCCTTTCTTGGGCCTTCCTCCAGGCCTTCCTTTTTTTCAGCGCCTTGCTGGTGATCTCCTTCATCGACCTTTCCCACCAAATCATTCCCGATGTGATCTCCTATCCAGGGATGGTCGTGGGGCTGTTCTTTTCTTGGCTCACGGGAAACCCCGGTTTGGTTTCGGCCCTCATCGGTTGGGTTTTGGGGGGTGGGATCTTATGGCTGGTGGCCGCCGGGTATGGCCTGTTGACCGGAAAAGAAGGCATGGGGGGAGGGGACCTCAAACTCTTGGCCATGATCGGCGCCTTTCTGGGATGGCCGGGCGTGCTGGTCACCTTATTTTCCGCGGCCCTTATAGGCAGTCTGGTGGGGGTGATCCTGATGCTCGTTTGGAAAAAGGAACGCACCTACGCCGTTCCCTTCGGTCCTTTCCTTTCCGCCGGGGCGGTGATTCACCTTTTCTTCGGACCTTCCCTCATCCGTTGGTATCTCGGGTAACCGTTTCCCCTTCTTTCCCTCTCACTTCCCCTTTTTTCTCCTTCTCCGCCCTTTCCCGGGAAGGACAGGCCTCCGGTCCGGGAAGGAGGAAAAAAAGGATGAAACCATGCAAGAAAAGCCCGGGCTTTTCCTTGATTGAATTGATCATTTGTTTGTTTCTGTTGGGCGGATTGTACGTCTTTTCCACCTATGGTTACCACAAGTTCCTGGTTCGTTACCGATTGGAAGGGGCGGCCAGGGGGATCGCCTCGGACTTCCAGGCGGCTCGGATGAAGGCCATCGCCCAAAACCGCTCGTATCGCATTGTCATTCGACCCGAAAAGGGGGAATATTTTCTGGAAAAAGAATCCTTCTCCCCTCCCGGGACCTGGAGGGGAGCGGAGGAAGGGTGGGTCCGGAAATTCAACGATCCCCAAAATCCTTATTATTTTCCCGGCGTGGTCATCGTAAACCGCACTTATGATCCCGTTTTCCTGCCGCGGGGTTCGGTGATCGGGACCACGGTGCTCATCAAGAACGAGGGGGGGCAAAGAAAGATCGTTTTATCCTCGCAAGGAAGGATCCGGATGGAGGAGTGAAAGATATGGATCGAAAAGGGACCGGCCGTCGCGGTTTCACCTTGATCGAGATCCTCACGGGACTGGGGCTCTTGGGGCTGCTTTCCTTGGTGCTCCTTCGCCTCTTTCTCGGTCAGACCGAGGCCTTCAAAATTCAAAACGGGTCCTTGCAAACCCAACAGACCTTGCGCAGCGCCTTGGAAATCCTTCATCGGGATTTCAGGGGGATCGGATACCCTCCCTTGCCGTCCTATTTTCTCAATGACCTTTCCTCCTGGTTTCCGGCCTCTTATATCCCCAAGTTCCCCCGACCGGTGGAACTTACTGGGGCGGTCTCGGTCGCGTCCGACCCCTATGGGGCGGATACGGTTACGCTCCTCCTTGTCCTTCCCGGTTCGGACAATCCCACGGTCCTTTCCCAAGCCGTTTCGGCCGGTGATACCCGTCTGCCTTTGGCCTTGAGCCCCGGAAGGGTTTCCTCTCAATACCGCGTGTCCGATGTCCTCTACATCGGACAGGGGGACGAGACGGCTGTGGTGGTCGGGATTTCCGGTTCTACCCTGATGGTGGACACCGACCCCGGCCGACCGGGATGGCAGGGGCTGAAGCGGGGCTATCCGGCTCGGTCGGAAGTAGGAGAGTTGAGTTTGGTCAGCTACGCCTTGTTTACCGATCTCAACGATCCGGACGGGAACTATCACGAACCGGGAATACCCTTGTGGAAAAGAAAGGTCAACGCCGGAGGGTTTGAACCCCTGATGGAAGGCGTCCGTGCCGTCAAGGTGGAATCCTTGCCGCCTTCCTGGTATCGCTTGCGCCTTGCTGTATCTCCCCCGCCTTTCGCCAAAAGGGCGGAGGTGAACCTGTCCCTTGAGACCCGGGTCTGGAAAAAATGAAGGCCCTTTTCTGGAGGGTAAGGATGAAAAGAAGAAAGCGGTCTTTTCTTCGAGATGAAAAAGGAGCGGCCCTGGTGGGGGTGCTCATGGTCCTGTTGGTCTTGACCCTTTGGGTCGGCAGCGCCTTTTTGTCTTCCTTGACGGAAATCTCCATCGCATCCAATCATGAAGCGGGACTTGAGGCCGCTTATGCGGCCGAGGCCGGGCTGCAGGATCTTTTATCCCTTTACCGGAGCCGCCCGGAATGGTTTTTGGAAGGGAAGCCCCAGGCCGATCTGGGTTTCCCCCTCTTCGATCCGGCGACCGCCACCTGTCGAGGCGCTTCCTATTGTTTGGAACACCTGAGTTACGAACCCGCCTCTCCTCCCGCCTTCGCCCTGGCCGTTATGGTGGGTGAAGGAAAAGGCGGGAAAGGCCTAAGCCGGATAAAGGGAATGATCCAAGGGCAGGCCTTAGGAGGTCCCTTCCCGGTCCCGGAAATCTTCCGCATGGGCCTGGTCACCGCCGGCCGATTGGAAATTTGCGATCCCTTGTCCGTTCAAGGAGATCTCCACGGCGGCCGCGGAGTGAGCATCACCCCTTTTTCCGTCGGGCAACAGCTCCTGCAAAATCGGTTCTCCGTAACCCAAGGCATGGAATCCCTCCGTCCCGATTTTCAACGGATGCCTGACATCCCCCGGATTACGGAAAGCCGTTTTCAGGATTATTTGGCCGCCGCCGCCTCTCCCCATCAGCGGTTTTCAGGTTCCCAAAGCCTGACCTTGAAAGGTGACCAGGAAGGAAAAATTTTTTATATAGATGGAGATTTGCTTCTCAAGGCCGAGGACCTTTCCCGGGTGGTGATCGTGGTCAAAGGAAACTTGACCGTTGCAGGGAATACCCTGTTCGATTCGGAAAAGACGCTGGACACGGCTTTTATTTCCGGAGGCGGGGTGGTCGTACACCCTCAAGGGGAATTGAACGGCGTCTTTTGGACCAACGGTTCCTTCTTGGCCGCCGGTCCGGGGAAAATCCGCGGCGCCGTGGTCGCCCAAGGGGATCTGCGTTTGGGTACCGGGATCGGTTTTGAAAGGGAAACCAGGATCGCCCAGGCCTTTCTCTCCCCATTGGCCCCGGCCGTAACCTTTCACCTGGCGGGCTGGTCCCAGCAATAGTGCCGTGACCACCGAAAATTTTTGAAAAGACCTTTATCGTATAAAAACACTTGACATTTACAGAAATAATGGGTTAAATTATAAAATTAACATCGGTTCGCCCCATGATCCCTATGTCTTGCCAAAGGTAAAAAAAGTACAACAAAACCTTTTTTTACCTTTTTTTATTCTGCCTTGGCACAGGTCAAAGACCTGTGAAGTATTACATCATGTAAGGAGGGGCATGAATGAAAAGCAGAGGGAAAGTGAAGTGGTTTAATGATGCAAAGGGTTTTGGATTTATCGAACAAGAAGGGGGATCCGATGTTTTTGTCCATTACTCGGCCATTCAAATGGAAGGCTTCAAGACCTTGAAGCAAGGCCAAGAAGTGGAATTCGAGATCCGGGAAGGGGCAAAAGGGCCGCAGGCCGCCAATGTGATGAAATTATAGGCATATTTCATTTTTCTTGAAACAACGCCCCGAGGCCCTCGACGGTGCAAACGATCCGTGAGGGCCTTTTTTATGACCCCTCGAATACCCTGACGAAAATCTTACGCCTGCATTTGCATTGACCGAGAGGAGACACCCCTTTGTTTCTTTATCCGGGGGCCCCGAGGAAATAGCGGTGTTGGAAGCATTGACCATCAGTCATTTGGCGCTCATCGATCGGCTTTCCTTGACCTTTTCCGAAGGATTGACCGTCTTGACCGGGGAAACCGGCGCCGGTAAATCCATCTTGATCAAGGCGGTCAATCTCCTTATGGGAGAAAGGCCCACGCCGGATACGGTCCGGCAAGGGGCGGAAGAGGCGCGCATCGAGGCCCTGTTTACGGTTCCCCCCGATCACCCCTTACGGCCCATTTTGGAAGAGGCCGGGATAGGGGTGGACGACCAAGTGGTCGTCCGCCGGGTGATTCAGGGTAATGGAAAAAGCCGGGCCTGGATCAATGAAAGCGTCGTCGGCCAGGGGTTACTGGCCAAGGTGACCCGCCGATTGATAGGCGTCTCCAATCAACACGAGTCCCAATCTCTGTTGAATCCGGCTCAGCATCTTTATTTGCTGGACCGCTTCGGCGGCCTTTTGGCCTTAAGGGAAAAGGTCCAGAGGCGTTATGAAGCCTTGGAGGATTTAATTCAGGAACGCCGTCGCCTTCTGGAGGAGGAGGCCAAGAAAAAGGAGCAGGAAGATCTGTGGCGTTTTCAGCTGCGGGAGATCCAAGAGGCCGACCTGAAACCCGGGGAAGAGGAAGAACTGCGCCGGGAACGGCGGGTCCTTCAACAGGGGGAGAAACTGTTGGAGAAGGTCCGTCAGACGCGGGAGATCCTTTCCGAAGAAGACCGATCCTGTCTGAGCGCCCTCTTTTCGGCCCGGGATCTTCTGCGCTCGGCGGCTTCTTGGGATGAACGTCTTCAGCCATTGGCCCAAGAGCTGGAGACCCTTCGGCTGCAGGTCAACGAAATCTCCGCCTCTCTGGGCGATTACCTTTCCCGATTGGAGGTGGATCCGGAGAGACTTGTTACGGTGGAAAACCGGTTGGAACGCATCCATCGTCTTAAGGCGAAATACGGTTCCACCGAGGAGGATGTCCTCCGGTACGGCCGGGAAATTGAAGAGGCCTTGTCCCGCGGGGAAAGCCGGGTCTGGCGCCGCCGGGAGGTGGAGGAGGCCATCGCTTTGGAAAAGGAGCGGCTCTATGAGGATTCCCGGGAACTTTCCCAAAAGAGGAAAAAGGCGGCCCTCATGCTGGCCGCCCGGGTGGAAAGGGAATTGGAGGACTTAGGCATGAAGGGGTGCCGTTTCGAAACGGTCTTCTCCGAAACGGCGGGGGAGGATCAGGCCCAAGAGGAATGGCGCCATCAAGGGGTGATATTGGGAAAGACCGGCTTGGAAAAGGGGGAGTTTTTTATCGCCCCCAACCCCGGGGAAGGATCGCGTCCCCTCATCCGCATCGCTTCCGGGGGAGAGCTCTCCCGCATTTTGCTTGTCTTAAAGAAACTCCTTTCCCGGCAGGACGCCCTGGAAACCTTGATCTTCGACGAAGTGGATGTGGGGATCGGCGGCAGCCTGGGAGAGGCGGTGGGCAAGAAACTCTGGGAATTGTCCCGGTCCCATCAGGTCCTCTGCATCACCCACCTGCCCCAGATCGCCGCTTTCGCCGACACCCATTTCCAGGTCCACAAGACCGTCTCGGGGCAGCGGACCCTGACCCGGATTCGTCCCCTTAATCAGGAGGAAAGGGTGGCCGAATTGGCCCGGATGCTCGGCGGTGAATCCCCCTCGACGGAAACATTCGCCCTGGCCGGGGAGTTGTTGAAACGGGCCGGAAAACATTGAGGTCTCCTTAAACGGCGATTCGCATCATTTTCCTGGATCATGAACATGTCCGACCCCTCCGAAAGAAACGGCTTCTCCTCGGAAGACTGCCTGATCAATCCCCAACGGTCTCCGTCGGAACCGCTCCTCGATTCCCCTTCGCTACTCATCTCCATCCCCGGTGATCTCAAACGACTGGCCCGCCTCTTTTCCGGTGGAGGGACCCGCATCTATGAGGATCCCTTTCTACAGGTCTATGCCCTTGATCAGGGCGGTCGGAAGATCGCCTTGGCCGGTCCGGCCGTCGGGGCCCCTCAAGCGGTGATGCTTTTGGAAAAATTGATCGCCTTGGGCAGCCGGGAAGTCGTCCTCTTCGGTTGGACCGGAGGCCTGCAGGCCCATTTATCCTTTGGAGACGTGATCCTTCCCGAGGGGGCCGTGAGCGAGGAGGGGACTTCGGCCCATTACCGTCCGAAGGGGCCTCCTGCCCCGTCTCCGGTCCTGTTCCAGGCCTTGCAGAAGAAATTGGCGGAGGAAGGCCTGCGCTTTTTCCCGGGAAAGGTGTGGACCACTGACGCCCCTTACCGGGAAACGGTGGCAAAGGTCAAGGCCTACCGGTCTCAGGGGGTGTTGGGGGTGGATATGGAGACCTCGGCCGTCTTTACGGTCGGGGCCTTTCGGGGAATAGCCACTGCGGCCTTGTTGCTCGTTTCCGACGAACTCTCCCCCTTGCGTTGGCGACCGGGTTTCCGTGATCCCCGCTTTATCGAGGCCAGGAAAAAGGCCGCCCGCTTCCTCTTCCGTTTCGTTCTCTTCCGGACTCAGGGGCCCCCGGCCTCTCCTTGAAGGCCGCGTTCTTCAGGGAAACGAATTGGGGGTTGACTTTTTTCCCGACCTGTGGCTACCCTAAGAACATTCATGGGTGGGGGGTGCGGCGTGAGGACAGGCATCATTGAAGATCCCGTCTATTTGGAACATATTCGAGGGGTACCCCATGTGGAGACGCCCCAGCGTCTGGAGATCATCCACCGCATGATCGAGGACCACTTCAAAGGTCGTCTCCTGCGGGTGCCGGCCCGTCCGGCCATTGAGGAAGAACTGGCATACATCCACACGAAAGAACATATCCGCAAGATCGCCTCCACGGCCGGAAAACCCTTGGTTTCCCTGGATCCCGACACCCAGACCACCTCACGGTCTTTTGAGGCGGCCCTCAAAGCCGTCGGTGGCTGCCTGGCCTTGGTGGACGCTTTGTTGGCCGGGGAGATCGACAATGGTTTCGCTTTGGTCCGTCCTCCCGGACACCATGCCGAAGGCAATCGGGCCATGGGTTTCTGTCTTTTCAACAATGTGGCCATCGCCGCCAGCTACGCCCGAAAGCGCCACGGTCTGCAAAGGATCCTCATCGTCGACTGGGATCTGCACCACGGCAACGGGACCCAAAGATCCTTCTGGGAGAACGATCAAGTCCTTTATTTTTCCACCCATCAGTATCCTTATTATCCCGGGACCGGGGCCTTGGGAGAGGTGGGGGCGCCGTCGGCCCAAGGCTTTACGGTGAATTGTCCCTTATCCAGCGGCTATCAGGACGAGGACTTCGCTCAGATCTTCGAACGCGTCCTGGCCCCGGTGGCCAGACAATTCCGGCCCGATCTGATCCTGGTTTCCGCCGGTTTTGACACCTACTACGAAGACCCCCTCGGCTCCATGCTGGTGACCCCTAAAGGATACGCGCGGATGACCCGTATCCTCATGGACCTGGCCCAGGAACTGTGCCACGGCCGGTTGCTCTTGGTCCTGGAGGGAGGATACCATTTGGAAGGATTGAATCTCTCCGTCCGAGCGGTTTTGAAGGAGTTGCTCGGAGAGAGCCTGCTCACCGCCCAAGAACAACGCTTGGATCAACGGGAAACCCTGACGGTGGTGGAGCGGATCTGGTCGGTGCAAAAACATTTCTGGAAAAGGAATGCCTGAAAGATGTCGAACCTCTCGAAAGAGGATGTGGAACATATCGCCTTATTGGCCCGGCTTAAGTTGAGTGAAACGATGCTGGTCACCATCACCGGCCAGCTCAACGATATCCTGGGTTATATGGAAAAGCTGTCCCAAGTGGATACCGCGGGAGTCGCCCCTACTACGCACGCCCAGCATCTCTACAACGCCTTTCGTGAGGATCGGGTCCTTCCTTCCTTGCCGCGGGAAGAGGCCTTGGCCATGGCCCCGGAAGAGGGCGGAGGGGCCTTCGTCGTCCCCAAGGTCATTTGAAGTCGGTTTTTCCCTAAGGATTTTTTCCCAAGGAAAGGGAAGGGGCGTATCCGTTCCCGGGATGCGGCATGAGAGGGAGGGTATCCCGCTCGGTTGACCGGCCGAGGGGAATAAGGATACACGGAAATAGACCATGGAACCCTACGAATGGACCATCCATCAAGCCCACGAAAAATTGAAGGATAAACGCATCAGTTCCCGGGAATTGACCGAGTCGGTCCTTTCCCGGATCGAGGCGGTGGAACCCCGAATCAAGGCCTTCATCACCTTGACCCCGGAAGCGGCCTTGGAACAGGCCCGGAAGGCCGACGAGGAAATCGCCCGGGGCAGGATCCGGCCCTTGACCGGCATTCCCCTGGCCGTCAAGGACGTGATCTCCACCCGCGGGGTTCGGACCACCTGTGCCTCTAAGATGCTGGAAAATTATGTCCCTCCTTATGACGCCACGGTCATGACCCGCCTTCAGGCCGAAGGGGCGGTGATCGTCGGCAAGACCAATATGGATGAATTCGCCATGGGGTCTTCCACGGAGAATTCGGCCTTTCATCCCACCCGTAATCCATGGAATCCGGAATACGTCCCCGGTGGGTCGAGCGGCGGCTCGGCGGCGGCCGTGGCGGCCGGGGAATGTCTGGGGGCCGTCGGATCGGACACGGGAGGTTCCGTTCGCCAACCGGCCTCTTTCTGCGGGGTCGTGGGCATGAAACCTACTTACGGACGGGTCTCCCGCTACGGCCTTATCGCCTACGCCTCTTCCTTGGACCAAATCGGTCCCTTGACCCGGGATGTCTTCGATTGCGCCCTGATGATGAACGCCCTTTGCGGTTATGATCGGAAAGATTCCACCTCCGTGGACCGGGCGGTCCCGGATTTTCGGGAGGTTTTGGGTCGAGACATCCGCGGTTTAATCCTGGGCTGCCCCAAGGAATACCTCACCGAAGGACTGGACCCCGAGGTGGAGAGGGCGGTCCGGGAAGCGATGACAACCTTCGAACAATTGGGGGCCCGATGCCGGGAGATCTCCCTGCCCCATACCGAATACGCCGTGGCCGTCTATTACATCATCGCCATGGCCGAGGCCAGTTCCAACTTGGCCCGCTATGACGGGGTCAAATACGGCTTTCGCGACGGCCAAGGCCGCAGCCTGATGGAGATGTATCAACGGACGCGGTCCAACGGCTTCGGCAGCGAAGTCCTGCGTCGGATCATGCTCGGCACCTATGTCCTTTCCGCCGGGTATTACGAGGCCTATTACCGCAAGGCCTCGCAGGTGCGGACCTTGATTCTCCAAGATTTTCAAAAGGCCTTCGCCGAATGCGATTTGATCCTCTGTCCCGTCGCCCCGACGCCGGCCTTCCGCTTGGGGGAAAAGACCGCCGATCCCTTAAAGATGTATTTGACCGACATTTACACCATCTCGGCCAATCTCACCGGCATCCCCGGACTATCCCTGCCTTGCGGCTACAGCGGAGAAGGATTGCCCATCGGTCTGCAGATCCTGGGAAACCATTTCGGGGAGGAGACCATCATCAGGGCCGCTTTCGCCTTTGAGGAGGCGACGGATCATCATCGGCGGCGTCCGCCCCTATAAGGGGTTTCTCCATAAATTCTCCTTGACCTTATTCCCAAAAATATTTTATATTCAAAATTTATGCAAAATTTCTCCCGGTTCTGAAAGGCCGGTGAAGGGACGGAGGCGTTCCGCATTCAAGCATTCAAAAAGGATTTCGTTGGGCAAGGAGGATTATGCTATGGAGATTCAAAGGATCATGGTGGTGGGTGCCGGCTTGATGGGCGGAGGCATCGCCCAAGTGGCCGCCCAGAACGGTTACGAGGTCATTTTGAACGATCGGACCTTGGATTTGGTGGACAAGCGATTGGCCGCCGTGCGCAAGGGTCTGGAAGGACAAGTCCAGAAAGAAAAAATGACGGCGGTCCAGATGGAAGAGACGTTGGATCGGATTCGGAAATCCGATCGTTTGGAGGACGCCCAAACGGCTGATTTCGTCATCGAGGCGGTTTTTGAGGATGCCGAGATTAAAAAGGAAGTCTTTCAAAAATTGGACGGTATTTGCCGCGAAGAGGTGATCTTCGCTTCCAATACCTCCTCCATTCCCATCCATTCCCTGGCTGTGGCCACCCGCCGTCCGGACCGTTTTATCGGAATGCATTTTTTCAGCCCCGTCCCGGTCATGCGCCTGGTGGAGATCGTCCGCGCCCTGAAGACCTCGGAAGAGACGGTGGTGACTACCGAGGCCGTGGCCGCCCGGATGAAGAAGGAGACGGTGCGGGTCAAGGACGTCCCCGGATTTTTGGTCAACCGCATCAATGCGGCCTTCAGGGCCGAGGTCTATAACTGCCTCTTGGAAGGGGTGGCCAGCCTGGAGGACATCGATAAGGCGGTCAAGCTGGGGCTCAACCACCCCATGGGTCCCTTCGAACTGAACGACGCCGTAGGTCTGGACGTGGGCCTCAATGTCTTCAAGACCCTGTACGAGGGCTATAAGGACCCCAAATTCCGACCTTTCATCCTCCTGGAAAAATTGGTCCAGGCCGGGGACCTGGGGAAAAAGACGGGCAAGGGCTGGTACGATTATACCGGTGGAGAGAAGAAACCAAGGACAGACATTACCTTTTAGAAATTTTAAAGCAAAGGCTGGTTTGGGGAAGGCAAAATCCCCAGAGACCGGTAAGGCCGTAAGCAGTAAGCTTAAGCCCTTAAAGGCCCATACAGCATCCACGGCTGTAAGGTTTGGGCCTGACTACGACTTTAAAACAAATTCCGTGAGGTGAAAATATGGAAAACGTTGTCATCTTAAGTTGCGTCCGGACCCCGATCGGGGCTTACGGCGGGGCCTTAAAGGACATTCCCGTATACCGACTGGCCAGTCTGGCCTTTAAGGAAGCGGTCAATAGGATTCAACTCGATCCGGCCCTTATTGAAGACGTCATCATGGGTACGGCCTACCAAAACGGCGAATGCGCCAATGGGGCCCGTATGGCCGTTTTGGACGCCGATTGGCCGGACACCATTCCCGGAGTGGTCTTGGACCGTCGTTGCTGTTCCGGTTTGGAAGCCGTTTACTATGGGGCCCTGAAGATCCAGTCCGGTGACGCCGATTTGGTCCTGGCCGGCGGCATGGATAGCATGAGTCAGGCGGAATTGTATATACCGGGGGACATCAAATGGGGCCTGGGCGGTAAAAATCACGAAAAGTACGGATTCATGCCCAGAGGGCACGGGGCCTTGGCCATGTGGGGGATTCCCCTCTACGATCGCATCCAGAGGGCCAGGGTCATGTCCCAACCCATCGCCCGTTACGGGGAATTGAGTTCCATGATGACCTGGGCGGAAACGGCGGCCAAAAAGGAGAAGATCACCCGGGAAGAGGCCGATCGCTTCGCTTTGCGCAGTCATCAACGGGCCGTGGCCGCCCAGGATGCCGGAAAGTTCGCCGAGGAAATCGTGCCCGTCCCCTTAGGCAAAGGGAAAGACGGTCAGATGCACTATCTCAACGCCGACGAAGGGCCGAGGCGGGATACCACTTTGGAAAGGTTGGCCAAACTCCGTCCGGTTTATGAAGGGGGGGTCTGTACGGCCGGGAACTCTTCTTCGGAAAATGACGGAGCGGCAGCGGTCATTTTGGCCTCGGAAAAGAAGGCCAAGGCCTTGGGGCTCAAACCTTTGGCCTATTACCGGGCCTGCGCCGTGGCGGCCACGGATCCGACCTTGACTTACCCGGCCGTCCCGGCCTCGGTGAACAAGGCCTTGCAGAAAGTAGGGATCACCATTGATCAAGTGGATCTGATTGAGATTCAAGAGGCCTTTGCCGTTCAAGCCCTGGCCGACGCCCGCCTCTCCGGCCTGAGCGATGAAGCCATCGAAGCCAAGGTGAATGTCAACGGTTCGGGCATTTCCCTGGGGCATCCCATCGGGGCCACCGGGGCCATGCGCCTGACCACCCTCATACACGAAATGGTCCGACGGGATTGCCGTTTCGGCCTGGAGACCATCTGCGGCGGCGGGGGACAAGGGATCTGTTTGATCGTCGAACGAAAGTAAAAAGGATCGGAAAAAATTGCGGACTCGACGATAAGGGACCGGAGAAAGGCCATAGGGGAACCATAGTTTTTCGGGTTACGCCGAAAGAAAGATCCGTCCCGGAGTATTGAGAAAGGCGGAAGAGCAAAAATGAAATTCATACGCATCAATTTGGAGACCGGAAAGGTAACGGAGGGGGAAGTTCCCGAAGCCTATTGCGAGTGGGGAGGGCGGGGGTTGACCTCCCTGTTGATCCGGGCCGAAGTCCCTCCCACCTGTGACCCCTTGGGGCCGGAAAACAAATTGGTTTTCGCTCCGGGGCTCCTGAGCGGGACCCCTTTGGCCAACACCAGCCGTATTTCGGTAGGGGCCAAGAGCCCGTTGACCGGAACGATCAAGGAAAGCAACGCCGGCGGCACCATGGCCGATGACCTGGCCCGCTTGGGGATCGCCGCCCTCGTTTTCGAAGGAAAGGCCGCAGCGGACCGCCTCTGGTACCTGCATATAGACGGTCAAGGAAAGGCCCGATTGCACCCGGCCGATCCTTATCGCGGATGGCGGACTTATGCCTTGGTGGAAGAATTCCATCGGATCCACGGAAAAGGGCATTCGATCATGGCCATCGGTCCGGCCGGTGAACGGTGTTTCCCCGTGGCCTCCATCCAAGCCACGGACATTGACGGCCGCCCCTGCCGAGCCGCCGGCCGGGGCGGTCTGGGCGCGGTCATGGGGAGCAAGGGATTGAAGGCCTTGGTGGTGGACCAAAGGGGAAAGGGGTCCGTCCCCCTGGCGGATGCGGAGGCCTTCAAGGATGCGGCTTCTCGTTTTGTCCGCGCCGTTCGGGCCGTCCCTCATTCCGGACAGGTCCTGCCCAAATACGGAACGGCCGGTTTGGTGGCACCGGTCAATTCTATGGGGGCCTTTCCCAGTTTCAACGCCCGCAAAGGCGTTTTTGACGAATGGGAAAAGATCAGCGGTGAAACCCTGGCCCGGACCATTGAGGAGCGGGGCGGTAACCCTAGTCACATGGGCTGCGCCCGTTGCATCATCCATTGTTCGAACGAATATGTGGACGACCGCGGAAGGTATGTCACCTCTTCCTTGGAGTATGAAACCCTTTGGGCCCTGGGGGGGATGATCGGAAACGGCGATCTGGACAGCATCGCCCGTTTGGATTTCCTCTGTGACGATATCGGCGTGGATACCATCAGCACCGGCGTGGCCGTGGCCGTGGCCATGGATGCGGGATACCGTGCCTTCGGTGACTGGCGGGCGGCCGCGGAAATCGTTGAAGAGATCGCCCGAGGAACGGAGATGGGGAGTATTTTTGGAAACGGCCCGGTGGCTGTGGGACGGCATTTTCAAAACCCCCGTGTCCCCGTGGTCAAAGGCCAGAGCATTTCGGCCTACGATCCTCGGGCCTTGCAAGGCAACGCCGTGACCTACGCCACCAGTCCCATGGGGGCCGACCATACGGCCGGAAACCTGGTCGGGCCGAGTATGGCCGGTAAGCTGGATCCATTAAAGGCCGAAGGACAAGTGGAGGCCTCCCGAAACGCCCAGATCCGCGTGGCGGCTATTGACGCCACGGGACTTTGCGTCTTTGTCATGGGCGCGGTCAACACCCCGGAAGGGGAAGAGGCCTTGCTCCGCATATTGGAGGCCCGATCGGGGACCCGCCTCGGCCCGGAGGGATTGCGCGAAATGGGGGTGCGGATATTGAAGGCGGAAAGGGAATTCAATCGCCTGGCCGGGTTCACCCCTGAGGATGACCGACTCCCCGAATTTTTCTATAAGGAACCGCTACCCCCTCACAACCAAGTGGTCCTGATCGGCCCGAAGGAACTGGATTCCATTTTTGATTTTTAAGCTGATCATTTTCGAGAAGATTGGGTCCGGAGTTTCCCCGGACTTCTTCCTCTCCAACAAAGGCCGCTGATCTTGGAAAACCCCTCCCTGGCCGGAGCCGGAGTGGCCTTGATGACCTCCCTGGCCTGGTCCTTCAGCAGTATCTGCGTCAAGGTGGCGGCCGAAAAGGCCGACTCCCTGGGCATCAACACCTTGCGTACCGCCGTCGGCGCCTCCCTACTAATCCTTTTTGTGGCCTTCACCGGTCGTTATCAAGCCTTTTCTAACGCCTCCGGATTTTCCCTCGGCTGCGTCGTTTTATCCGGTCTTTCGGCCATGGTCATAGGGGATACCCTTTACATCAAGAGCATGTCCTTTCTGGATGTCTCCCTGGCCTTCCCTTTGTCCCAGGTCTCCTTTATTCTTTTGGCCGTGTTGGCCGCCGCTTTGTTTTTAGGGGAACCCATGACCGGGTACACCCTGTTGGGGGCCGGCCTGGTCGTTTCCGGGGTTTACCTGATGACCTCATCCCGAGGGACGGCGGTTAAGCCCGGCCGTCGGAAAGGCATCCATCCGAAGGGACTCCTCTATCTTCTGATCGCCGTAACGGCCTGGACCGGGGCCACCCTTCTGTTGAAGATCGGGGTGGTCCATTTGGACCCTTTTGTCGCCGCTTGTGTCCGGATCTCCACCTCGGCCGTGATCCTTCTTATGCTTTTTTCCTTTCGGGGGAAAAAGAAGACCCCCTCCTTGGCCCAATGGGGAAAGAAATATGTGCTCCTGGTGATCTTGGCCGGGTTTCTGACCTATGGGGTGGCGGCCGTGGGATATATCACGGCCATACAATGGATCGGCGCCGGAAAGACCGTTATCTTGACCGCCAGCGCCCCCATCTTCGCCCTACCTTTGGCTGTATTCATCCTCAAGGAAAGGCCGACCCGCTTGAATATGCTGGGGGTTTTGATCAGCGTCGTCGGGGTCTGGCTGGTGGTGATCTGACTTTGCCGGCGAGCGGTCGGCGTAAGTCTCGTCCGGAAAAACCCTTCGAGAGGAGGGTTTTATTTGATAGGTTGCCTAAGCGGCCCTTTTATCCCTTCTTGGGGATCACCGGTAAATCAAGGTAGGACGGGTATTCCCTTTGATGATAAACGGTCTGGATGACCGGTATCCCTTCGGCGTCTTCCCCGAAAGGGTTGCCCGTGTTCAAATTGCGGTCTATACGGGGGAAATTGCTGCTGGTGATATCCAGCCTCATGCGGTGTCCCTTTTTAAAGACGATGCTGGTGGCTCCCAAGTCTATGACATATTCCACGATTTCTCCCGGGTTGATCCATTCGGGTTTGAGGACCGATTTGCGAAAACGGGCCCGGATGCAGCCTTCGGCTACATTAATGGACGTCCCGTCCGGATACACATCGGTCAGTTTGGCCGTGAAATCCGTATCCCTGGCCTGGGTGGAAGCGAATAGGTGGAGGGACAAGGGGCCGGTGATTTCCAGGTCTTGGGACAGTTCAGGGGTGGAATAACAGAGGACGTCGTGTCGCCTCTCCAAGGGGGTTTGGTCCAATGGACCGGGGACCAAAAATCCGGCCGGCAGATTTCTACCGCCTTTGGTCGGAACGGGGAATTGGGGATCATAGAGGTAACGATCAGGGGGTTCGGATGCGGGCGGATCCGGAGACAAGGTCCCGTCCCCGGCGGCGGAATTGGCCCGGCCCTTGCTGCGCAGGAAGAACCGTTGCCGCACCGTTTCCGGGAGCGGCCAGGTGTCGGCGTTGCGCCAACGGTTCAATCCCATGACGAAATAACGGACCGGAACCAGATAAGGGCTTTCCATCCCTTTCAGGTAGCGGTTGAAAAAGGCCAAGTGTCGTTCAAAAGCAAAGGCGGCGGCCCCGGAGGCGTTGGAGCCGAAGTTCAGCCCGCCTACAAAGGGAGTCAAATTGGTCTCGTGGGCCCAAGGACCGCAGAGGACGTGTTGACCCTCCCGGGCCTCCGCCGAACCGCCCTTTTCCCGCATGAACATAAAGTTTTCAAACAATCCCCCGACAAAAAGATCGTACCAGCCGCCGGCGTGAAAACAGGGGACTTTGACCTTTTCGTACTTCCAGAAGAGGTCCTCCTCGGACTTCAATTGGGCCAAGACCTCGTTCCCGATCCGCCGGGTGAAGCCTTCGGAAAGGCCTTCAAATCGGAAATAGGGCAGGTCCTTCATGGGCAAAAAACGGCAGACCTCTTCCAGGTGCAACAGGGCATAACCCACCTGGCGTCGCATTTCCGCGGTGTCTTTTCCGGCCTTGGCCATTTTGTCGATCATGTCCATGGCCATGGCCCCGAACCAACTGATGGAGGACTCCAAATCCACCAGGCCTCTCCGTCGGGTTTCGCTTAAAGGGCCGGAGGAGATGATGGCCGGAGCGATGGCCTGGAGATGAGGGGGCTGCTCCATGGCCGCTTCCCATTGAACGCGTCCAAGATAAGACCCTCCGGCCATCCCTACATTACCGTCACACCAGGGTTCGGCGGCGACGATCTCAACGGTGTCGTATCCGTCGGGACCTTCCGGGGCCATGGGCAAAAATTCTCCTTCCGAAGCGAAACGTCCCCGGGTGTCTTGGATTACCACGGCATACCCTTCAAAGGCGGCCCGAACAGCCGGAAAATAACCGTAACTGGCGGCCAAGGCCTTGTTGTAAGGGGTGCGGATGACCACGGCCGGATACTTGCCTCCGTCATCGGGCCGGTAGATATCGGCCCGAAGGGTGACGCCGTCACGCATGGTCATGGGAACATTTCGGTCGATGCGAATGGAATGGACCATAAGAGATTCCTTTCTTGTCGGTTGTCAATGCCGGAAAAAGTCCGAGCGGATCCGCCTCGGGAAACCCACCACTGATTGCATAGAAAATTAGAATAAGACCCGACCCGGGTCAAGGGAAAAAATGGCCTTCCGGAGGAAGGCAGAGAACCTCCGAATCCGGGCCGTTCGCCCCAAAGGACTACCTAACGGCCTTCCGGGGGGGGTAGGTCTGTGACTGCAGGCTGAAAAGAGGTGGTTAACCTACCGGTCGGCAGACCCCGCTTAAAAAGCGGGGCGCCGACCGGTCCGTTATAAACGGCAAGGATTGGAAAGGGCTTGCAGGAGAAAAGCCCTCCATGAAAGATTATTTAGAGGAGACGATATATTTGAAGTTCAACGGTCCGTAACATTGGTTGTCGGCAACCGAGGCTTGCTTAAAAGGCGGCTTTTCCCCGTATATCTGGGCCAGGATCTTTACCGCACCGGTCATGGTCAAACGGGGCATGTGCCCTGCCGTCCGGCCATACCACTTGTCGCCATTCAGGGTCTCTTGGGACATGACGGCATATTCCATTCCGGCCTTCAAGGTCACCGGTTGCTTTAAAGAGGCATATTTAAAACCCAGGTTATCCGCCTTGCCTTTGGCCATATCTAGACTGACCGAGGCCAGGACCTGGTTGGTTTTCAGATCAAAAATTTTAAGGTCATGGGATTGATTGTTGCTGACCTTGAAATACCTTCCCAGTTCGGTTACTTGAATATCCTTGTCGCCGACTTTGATCTTCATTCCCACAAAACCGTTATAATCGTTGCGCAGTTCCTTTCCCAGACTGATTTGGGTCACCAAAGATTGCGGGTTCGCCCCCCAGACGATGAAGGGAAGGACTATTAAGACCATGATCCCCAATCCGGTCCGCCTCATCATGCTTTTCATCTTGATCGGTTCCTCCTTTTCCAAATAGTGTAGTGCCTCATTCGCTACCATATTGCAGCCCGGTCGTTTTCGATGCTTTCTTCCTCATCCGCTTATCTTTTTCCTCGGCTGCAGATGGACTTGGTGAAGAGAAATAGGAAAATTACGAATTTTCATTATACTTCTGAATCGTTCTTCGGTCAAGAAAAATTAATCCCGAGAATGATGCATTTCAATCCCGAAAGGCCGTCAAGGGTTCGTGGATCGGCGCACCCTCCGCGAACCTTCGCAAAGAGAGGGAGGAGAGATCCAAAGAAGGCGTTTCCCCGAGGATCTCTTCGGCCGTCACTTTTCCTATGGCCGGGCTGTGTTGAAAGCCGTGGCCGCTTAGGCCGTTGGCCAAGAAGAAGCCCTTGAGTTCGGGATGTTCCCCCAGGATGGCGTGGCGGTCGGGAGAGATTTCGTAGGATCCGGCCCAGCCGCGGACGATGGCCGCCTTCTCCAAAATCGGGATCCTGTAGATCGCCGCTTCCGAGGCCTGGACCATGGCCTCGTAATCCACATGTTGATTAAAGGAAGGGAAATCGTCTTTGGGACCGGAAAGCAACATTCCCGAACCCTCTCTTCGACAATACCAGGCCCGGTGATAATCGATGATCAAGGGGATGGTTTCCGGCAAGTAGGGAAAAGGGGCGGTGAAAAAGAGTTGCCTACGGAAGGGCTCAACCGGTACCGGGGCCTGGGCCCTTTGACCGACTTCTCCGGCCCAAGGACCGGCGGCATTCACAACTATCGGGGCGGCGATTTCCCCTTTATCGGTTTGAACACCCAACACCCGATCCCCCCGACGGAGGAGGGTTAGGACCTCGGTTCGTTCCAAGATCTCCACCCCGCCGCGACGGGCCCCTTGGATGAAACCGGTCAAGGCCTCGTAGGGACCGGCGTACCCGTCCTGGGCGCAGTAGGTCCCTCCTTTAAGGTCCTCTGTATAAATAAAAGGCCAGCGATAGCGGATCTCTTCAGGCGGAAGTATTTCCACAGGGACCCCCAGGCGACGCTGCAAGTCCGCACTTTCCTGTAAAACCTTCCAATCCCTCTCCGTTGCCGCCAAGAACAAGTATCCGACCTTTTTGAACCCCAAATCGACGCCGGTGATTTCCTGAAAATGATCCCATAGTTTTAGACTTTCCAGGGAGAACCGGATGTTGATCTCTGTGGAAAATTGCCTGCGGATCCCCCCGGCGCACTTGGCGGTGGAACCTTCCCCCAAAAAACCTTTTTCCAGGAGGACGACCCCCCGAACCCGCTTGACGGCCAGGTGATAGGCGATGCTGGCCCCGATGATGCCGCCGCCGATGATGACGATTTCGGCCGTCTTTTTCATCTTTCTCCTCTCAAACCGTGACGGTTCATCCATTCCTTCAGGTCCCGCAAGGCCCTTTCACGGTAATGACGCCCCCGGAGGCGGCGGGGGATCTTCCCCTTCAAAGGCGGGAAAATCCCGAAGTTGACGTTCATAGGTTGAAAATCCTTTTTCGGTTCCTTACTGATGTAGGAGGCCAAGGCCCCCAGGGCCGTAGTCTCGGGTGGCGTCAAAGGGTCGAGGCCTTGGGTCAGACGGACGGCGTTGATCCCGGCCAAGATGCCCATGGCCGCTGATTCCACATAGCCTTCCACACCGGTGAGCTGGCCGGCCAAGAGGATACCCGGATCCTGTTTCAATTGCAGGGTAGGGAGGAGGACCTCCGGCCCGTTGACGAAGGTGTTGCGGTGGATACTGCCCAGGCGGGCGAAGCGGGCCTTTTCCAGGCCGGGGATGAGGCGAAAGACCCGTTCTTGTTCCGGCCATTTCAACTTGGTTTGAAAGCCGACCATGTTGAATAAGGTTTTTTCTTGATTGTCCTGGCGTAATTGGACTACGGCATAAGGGACCTTGCCGGTGCGCGGGTCAGGCAAACCCACCGGTTTCATGGGGCCGTAGCGCAAGGTTTCCTTCCCCCGGGCGGCCATGACTTCGATGGGCAGGCATCCTTCGAAATAACGGGGTTCTTCGAAAGGATGGAGGGGGACCTGTTCGGCCCGGATCAATGCTTCCCAAAAACGCTGATACTCTTCCTCGTTCAGGGGACAATTGATGTAGTCCTCGCCGCCCTTCCCGTAACGCGATCCCCAATAGGCCCGGGTAAAGTCCACGGAATCTTTATAAACGATAGGGGCAATGGCGTCGTAGAAATGGAGATGCTCCCAACCCACCAGGGCCTTCAGCGCCTCGGCCAAGGCATCGGTAGTTAAAGGGCCGGTGGCGACGATCAAGGGCCTTTCTTCGGGTATTTTGGAGACTTCCCGGGAAACGATTTCAATATGGGGATGACCCGTAATCTTTTCGGTGATGGTGCGGGCGAACCCTTCCCGATCCACGGCCAAGGATTGGCCGGCCGGGACCTTATGACTCAAGGCCGATTCCATGACCAAGGAGCCTAAAAGACGCATCTCTTCCTTGAGCAATCCTACGGCGCTTTCCGGGTCCAGAGACCGGAGGGAATTGCTGCAAACCAGTTCGGCCAAAAGGGGGGAGCGATGGGCCGGGGTGAACCGGCGGGGCTTCATCTCCAAAAGCAGCGTAGGGATCCCCTGATTGGCCGTCCGCCAGGCCGCTTCGCATCCGGCCAGACCGGCGCCGATGATGGTCACCCGGGTCTTTTTAATCAAGTTTCCCAAGGGAGACCCCCTTTGTAATCATAGAAACATGAAGAAAAAGACCGCAAAGGGAAAAAGGAAAAGGGGAAGCCGCCTTTCTCACCTTCTCCGAGGGCCGGGGAAACAATCCACAAGAGGAGCTGCCCATTTTCAAAGGGTTCGGCGGCATCGAAGTTCTGCCGTTGTGCAACCATCCCGGGGGAGTGGGGGGTTCTTTTAAGAGGGGAAAACCGGTGTCATCGCTTCCGTCAAAACGGTGAAGAGGAAGGAGAGGACGATTTTTTCTTTTCCGGGCTTCTTCAGGGGTTTTCAACTGAGCCAGTAACACCCACAGAAAAGCGGGCCAGAGGTGGAGCATCAATCTCCCCTGAGAGGTCCCCAAATGCCACTGAAGGTCTTGAGGTGTGAGCAGGAAAACCAAAAGGTAACCCAAAAGCTGTAGGAACAAAGGAGCAAAAGACCAAAGACCGCCCAAGGAAGAGGATCGGCCGACCCAAAGGGCGTAAATCAAAAGAAACGGTAAAAGGGGCAAAGATCCGTCACCGAAAAAGAAAAGAGTGGTAAAAAAGGTCTTGGCGATCAATAGGTACCGTTTCGGGTCGGTCAGGTGGGATGTAACCAGGTCCCAGGTCGTGAGGGAAAGCAAATCATTGCTCGGGGCCAGGGTGGTTTTAAAGAGGATCAGAATGACGAGAGGCGGCACAAGACCGCTCAAGAAAAAGGCCGCTTCCGCCCAATGACGCCCGGAAAAGGGACGGAAGAAGACCCTGCCGACCCGTAGTAGGCAAAGGATCAGAACGAATAAAAGACCTTCGTTCTTGGTCCAGGCGGAAAAACCGGCCAAAAGCCCCCCCAACATCAACCCTGTTTTGTCTTTGACCGGGGAATGGTCATAGACATAGAGGGGGATGATTGCCGCCAAGATAAAAAAGGCCAGGGGGAGATCGGCATATTGCGAGGCGCCATGGGTTAAAAAAGAGGGAGTGCTCAAGAGCAGGATCCCCCCCAAATACCCCTGACTTTTGTTTTTTATCGCCCCTAAAGACGAGACCAATAAGGCGATGATGGAAAAAGAAAAGCCGATGGCCACGAGGACCGGGACGGCAAGACTTTCTCGGCCCAAATAGAACCAACATCGGCTCACCGTCAAGGGCAGGAGCAAAGGATAATCCGGGTGGGACCAGTTGATTAAAGGAGAAAAGGCGTCCCGCCAGTTACTACCGGATCGAAAAATAAACCGCGCCCGGTTGTTCCAAATGGCCCAAGCGTCCCAATCTCCGTGGGGGGCGATAAGGGACACCAGAATCAGGATCACCATCCCTATCAGAAGAAGGAGGAAGAACCCCAGGCGGAATCTTTTTTCGATTTTCGCGTCGGATTCGTCGAAAACGGCGGCCGGCGGACGGGAAAATTGGCGGGGGGACCTGAGTATGAGGAAGATCAGGGCCGAAAGCAGCAACCCAAATTCCAGGAAGAAGAAACCATAATGGAAGGACCCGTAAAGGAGGAGCCAGAGGAAAAGGAGAGAGGAAGTTACGCCGATGCCCAGTCCCCAGGCTAAGGCGGAACGAAACAACCCGTTCCAACAGCCGAAACCCCGTGGAACCCACACGGCCGTGAGGGCAACCCCGATCAGCCAAGAAATGAGAAGCGGGGCGACGAGGAACATCAGGGGTTTTTCCTTTCCAAAAGGACTAACCCGTTTTGAAAATCCTTGATGAGGGAGAGATCTCCCTGTTTAAGGCGATCCCGCAGAGAGGCGCCGTCATGAAAGACCCCGATGATCAGCCTCGGTCCGGGCTCGGGAGTGACCAATCGGGGGGACAAGGCGTATTGCAGGCGGAACAGACTGATCGTGTCTTCCCCATCCGACAAAAATCCGATCGTCCCGCGCGAAGGGAGATAGGGGCGGATGACCAAGATCTGGTTTTCAAAAAGGCTGATGGGATCGGGACATTTCATGGACCAAGATAACGGAGGAAGGGCGCGCCCCAGTCTGAATACAAGGCCGATTTGGTGGGACAAGCCGAGCAGCATTAAAATGACCCAAAGAGAGACGAGGACTTTGGCCTGGCCATGAATGGGCCGAAGGCCTTTTTCTTGGGTCTCATCCCCCTCCGGAGAAAATCGGCCCACGGCTTTGACCGGCGCAGGCCTGGAACTAGTCTGAAGAAAGGATAAAATGATTAATAGGGCCAGAGAAACGAGAAAAAAGATCCAACCCCCTTTTTCGATCCCCTTTACAGCGGACAGCCAGGCGCCGAATCGGGAGAGATCCACGGGATGCAGTTCCTTTCCTCCCAGGAGGGAACGGCTTTCCCCTTGGAAGGTGGAGGTCAAGGTCAACCAACCTCGTTCCGGTCCGTTGAAAAGCTTCAGGACCAAGAGGTGGTATCCTGCTCCCAACCCCACTTGAACGGCCCCTATATTCCGGGCGCTCACGCCGGAAAGGCGAATGAGGTCTTGGCCGTTCAGCATCAAGGTTCCGTAATCGTCGCATTCCATATGGAGGAGATACCGGCCCCCTTGGGATACCTTCCATAAGGCGAAGGCCAATAGTGAGGTTTGGCCCTTGTCCAGAGAAAGTGTTTCGGACCGGGAAAGAAAGGATGCGGATGGTTTTCCTTTGATTTGAGGCCGATCGAAGAGTTCGACCCGGAAGCCCTGTTTTTCTTGAACGGCCCGGGGAAGGACGACCCCGTGAAAAAAAAGAGGCCAGGCGGTTACATATAAGAGGAAAGAAACCAAGGCGGCGACGGCCCAGGTCGTCCGGCTTTTGAGTATTCCAAAAAGAAGTTTTTTCTTTTGGAGTTTTTGCAATTTTCGGTTTTTCGGAGGTGGAGACAGGTCCGGACGCCTTCTCCTTATTGGACTTCCCTTTTTATCTGATAGCCGCAGTCCTTATGGGGACAGGTAAGAACGGTCCCTTCTTTTTTGGTCGTCCTTTCCACCAGGATGGGGGAACCGCATTGGGGGCAACTTTCTTTGACCGGTTTGCCGAAGATCGTTACCTTGCATTCGGGATAGCGGCTGCAACCATAGAACCTTAACCCCTTCTTTCGGGCCATTCGGGAAACAAGGGTCCCGCCGCAATTCGGCGCCGGACAGGGGAGATCGGTGCCCACGGGCAAGGCCCCTTTGCATTGGGGATATTTCTCGCAGGCCCAAAAGGTCCCCCCAAAACGGTTCTTCTTCACCACCATGGGCCCGCCGCATTTGGGGCAGAGGGGATTGGCCGATCCTTCCGGAGTCTCTTTCGGCTCCGTTCCTCCATCGGGGGACAGGGGCTGGGTTTCCTTGCATTTCGGATAACCGGAACAGGCCAAGAAGGATCCGAAGCGGCCGCTGCGGACCACCAGGGGCTTGCCGCAGCGGGGACAGACCTTGCCCGAAGGTTCCGCAGGAAGAGGTCCCTCCGACACCGGTTGGATCACTCCTCTTTCATCACGGATAAAATTACGGGTCTCTTTGCAGGCCGGATAATCGGAACAGGCCAGAAAAGGCCCGTTTTTTCCGAGACGGATGACCATGGGCCCGCCGCAGACCGGACAAGGGACCTCGGTCTTCAACCCCTTTCCCCGGACCTGTTTCATCTCCGATCGGGCCCGTTCCAGGGCCTTAAGGAAGGAGCGGTAAAAATCGGACAAGACCTGGGTCCATTCCTGTTTTCCTTCCTCGATGAGATCCAGGTTGTTCTCCATCTGGGCGGTGAATTGAACATCGAGGATCTCGGGAAAATTTTTGACCAAAAGGTCGTTGACCAAGAAACCCAGTTCCGTGGGTCGGAAGAAGTACTTGTCCTTCCGTACATATTCCTTTTCTTGGATGGTGGAAATGATGGAGGCGTAAGTGCTCGGTCGGCCAATCCCTTTTTCTTCCAGTTCCTTGACCAGAGTCGCCTCGGTGTAACGGGGCGGGGGTTGGGTAAAGTGCTGTTTGGGATCGAGGCGGACCAGGGTCAGGAGCTGATGGACTTGAAGGGGGGGCAACTGTCCTTTTTTCTCCTCTTCGGCCTCGTCGGTCGGTCCGATGTCCTTGCCGACTTCGTAGACGGTGGTGAATCCCGGGAATTTCATGACCGTTCCCGAGGCCCGGAGCAGGTAGTCACCGGCCTGGATTTCCACTGTAGTTTGGTCATATAAGGCGGCCTTCATTTGACTGGCCAAGAATCGGTTCCAGATCAGGCGGTATAAGGCCAGGAGGTCCTTGTCCAGGGTTTTGGCCAGGGCCTCCGGCGGGTGATCCATGGAGGTGGGCCGAATGGCCTCGTGGGCGTCCTGGGCCGACTTCTTGTTGGTGTATACATGAGGTTTGGCGGGTACATAATCCGGACCGAACTTTTTTTGGATGTAGGTCCGCACGGCATTCAAGGCCTCCTGGGAGACGCGGGTGGAGTCGGTGCGCATGTAGGTGATGAGGCCCACTAACCCTTCGTCCCCCACCTCGACCCCTTCATAGAGCCTTTGAGCCAGGAACATGGTCTTTTTCGCCGGAAAATGGAGCTTGCGGAAGGCCTCTTGCTGCAGTTGACTGGTGGTGAATGGGGGCAAGGGGTTCCTTTTCCGTTCCTTCTTCTCGATACCGACGACCTTGAAGGATTCCCGGGCCAGGCGTTCGGTGATGGCTCGGGCCTGTTCCTCATTGGCGATCTTGATCGTCTTGCCCTGGGCCTTGACCAGTTTGGCCTCAAAGTCCGGCGGGGTATCGCCTTGGAGCAGAGCGGTGATGGTCCAATATTCCTTGGAGACGAATTGCTGGATCTCCCGTTCCCGTTCGACGATGAGGCGGACGGCTACGGACTGGACCCTGCCGGCGCTCAATCCCCTTTTGACTTTGTCCCAGAGCAAGGGGGAAATTTGATACCCCACCAACCGGTCGAGGATGCGACGGGCCAGTTGGGATTGAAAGCGTTGCTCGTTTAGGGATTCGGGATGGGCTATGGCCTTACGGATGGCCTCGGGAGAGAGCTCATGGAAGAGGACGCGGTGAAATTCCTTTTGCGGGTCGGCCAATTCCTCGGCCAGGTGCCAGGCGATGGCCTCTCCTTCCCGGTCCGGGTCCGGTCCCAGGAAAATGTGGCGGATTTTCTTGGCCGCCTGTTTCAATTCCTTGAGGATCTTGTCCTTTCCGGAGATGACCCGGAATTCCGGTTTAAAACCTTTCTCGATATCCACGCCCAGTTCATGGGTGGGCAGGTCCTTGATGTGGCCCAAGGAGGCCTTGACTTCAAAGTCGGAACCCAGGTATTTCTTCAAAGTCCTTACCTTGGTCGGTGATTCAACGATCAACAGGGCTTTTTCCATGTTTGGCATTCTCTTCTCGATATTTCCGCTTTATGGCAGGGTAAAAAACTTTCCCGGCAACTGCTTGACCAGTCCTTTCAATTCGAGGTTCAGCAAAAGGACCAGCACGGAAGAAATGCCCAACCCGCTCAAGCGGACGATTTCATCCACCTGAAGGGTGCGGCCTTCCAACAATGCGTAGATGCGGGCCTCCTCCTCGGGGAGATGGATCGGCGGCCCGACTTGGCCGGCCGGTTCGGGAGCCGGTCCTTCGCTGATTCCTTTCCCGGACCAGCGGATTTCCTCCAAGATGTCCTGGACATGTTCCACCAATTTGGCCCCTTGCTTGATCAGACTGTTCGTCCCGCTGCTCTTGAGGGATTCCACGTTGCCGGGTACGGCAAAGACCTCCCGGCCCTGATCCAGGGCCAGCCGGGCGGTGATCAACGATCCGCTGCGCGAGGCGGCCTCGACAATGACCACCCCCAAGGACATGCCGCTGATGATCCGGTTGCGGATGGGAAAGTTCTGCCGCTCCGGCAAGGTCCCCAAAGGGAATTCGGACACAACCATCCCGCTTTCCGCGATCCGGTGGAAAAGCCGTTCGTTCTCCCGAGGATAAATCACATCCAATCCCGAACCAAGGACGGCCACGGTCCGGCCGTAGGCCATCAAGGCCCCGTTGTGGGCCGCGGCATCGATCCCCACGGCCATGCCGCTGACGACGGTCAGACCCGCTTGGGCCAGTCCCCGGGCCAGCCTTTCGGTGGTCCTTATTCCATAGGAAGACCCCGAGCGGGAGCCGACCAAGGCCAGGCATTCGGCATCTTTGGCCGAGGGACGGCCTTTATAATATAAGAAGATCGGCGGATCGTGAATCGTTTTCAACAAGGGCGGATAAGCGGGATCGAGAAAGGTCAGAATGCCGATCCCCGCCTTTTCCAAGGCATCCAATTCCCGCTCGATCCCCTCATCCTTTTTGTGACCGGCGATGGCGGAAGCCGTATTCCTGCGGATGCCCTCCACCTCTTCCAGACGGTCCGGATCGGCCTGGAAGACCGCCTCCGGAGAGCCGAAGGCCTGCAACAGGCGGATACGGCCGATCTTTCCCAATCCAGGTATTCGGTTCAGGGCCACCCAGTAATAAAGGGCTTCGCGGTCCACGACCCTAACACGTTTAAAGTGAAAAGTTTGGGGTTGAGCGGTTGTTTTTTTTAAGATTCCCTTGACTCCGAACTTCGAGCCTCGCTGCCTTTAAATCAAGCCGGTTTTTGCGGAGGTGGAGCCGGCTCCTGGCCGGACCCGGCCAGACCAGCGATATACCCCCTGGCCACTTTGATCCGGATCTTGTCGGCCACTTCCAGGACGATGATATTGTCGTTGATCTCGGCGATGCGGCCGTAAATACCCCCGGTGGTCAGGACCGAATCCCCTCGTTTGAGGTTGGCCAGCATCTCCCGATGTTGTTTGGCCTTTTTCTGCTGAGGGCGGATCAACAGAAAATAGAAAATGACGAACATGAGGATCAGAGGCACCAGGGCTCCGAATCCCCCGGCTGCGCCGGATCCGCCGGTGCCTCCTCCGGTTCCCATGGCCTGGGCGACGGCAGTAAATAACGTCATAACGGTTGCTCCTTTCTTTGGGTGTAAAATGCTCTTTTAAATTCCAGGAAACGATCCTGATCCACGGCTTCCCGAATCTCTCGCATCAGCTCCATGAAGTAATGGAGATTGTGCAAGGTGTTCAATCGATAGGAGAGCAGTTCCTTGGAAACATACAGGTGCCGGAGATAGGCCCGGGAGTAGTTGCGGCAGGTATAACAGCCGCATTCCGGATCCACCGGGCCGGGGTCCTCGGCATACTCGGCCTTCTTGATGATCAAAGGGCCTTGTCGGGTGAAGAGCATGCCGTTTCGGGCGTTACGGGTGGGGAGGACGCAGTCGAACATGTCCGCCCCTTGGGCCACTCCTTCAACCAAGTCCTCCGGGGTTCCCAGGCCCATCAAATAACGGGGTTGGTCTTCCGGCAGGAGGGGAAGGGTGTGGGCGATGATTTCCCGACGCACCGATGGGTCTTCCCCCACACTCAATCCTCCCAGGGCATAGCCTTCAAAGCCGATTTCCACCATAGCCTCGGCGCTTTCCTTCCTCAAGTCCGGATAGACGCTACCCTGAACGATACCGAACAAGGCCTGTTCCTTTTTCTGATGGGCCCGGCGGCAGCGCAAGGCCCAGCGTCGGGTGAGTTCGTGCGAAGAACGGGCGTATTCGTAATCGGCCGGATAAGGGGTGCATTCGTCGAGACACATGATGATATCCGCCCCCAAGTCCTCTTGGATGGCGACGGCCTTTTCCGGGGTCAAGAGGTGTTCCGATCCGTCCAGATGGGAACGGAACAGGACCCCTTCTTCTTGAATTTTACGCAAGGCCCCAAGACTGAAGATCTGATAACCCCCGCTGTCGGTAAGGATGGGCCTTTTCCAATGCATGAATCGGTGCAGGCCTCCCAGGCGCGCGATCCGCCCTTCGCCGGGCCTTAAATAGAGATGATACGTATTGGCCAGAATCATTTCCACCCCCAGCGATTCCAGGTCTTCCGGGGTGAGGGCTTTCACCGAGCCCTGGGTGCCCACAGGCATGAAGACCGGGGTGCGGACTTCTCCATGGGGGGTGTATAAAACACCGGTCCTGGCCCGTGTTCTCCGGTCCTTTTGATTGATATGAAAGGCCAACATAACCTTGGGTCACTGCATCCTCATGGCTAATAATCCAGCGGCCTTACAGGATGAACATGGCGTCTCCGTAACTAAAGAAGCGATACCGGTGTTCCACCGCCTCGTTATAGGCCTCAAGGACCTGTTCTCTTCCGGCAAAGGCCGATACGAGAAGGAGCAAAGTGGTTCGGGGCAGATGGAAATTAGTGACCAGTCCGTCAATGACTTTAAAAGTGAAACCCGGTTTGATAAAAAGGTCACATTCCCCCGCGTCGCCCCGAAGGGTTCCGTATTTATGGGCCACGTGCTCCAGGACGCGGGTGACGGTGGTTCCCACGGCGATCACCTTATGTCCTCGCTCCTTTTGTTCCAACAAGGTCCGGGCCGCGTCTTCGGAAAGGTTAAAGCTTTCGGCGTGCATCCTATGCTCTTCGATTCGATCGGTCTTGATCGGGGCGAAGGTCCCGTAGCCCACATGCAAGGTCAAGGAAACCCATAAGACGCCTTTCTTCTGTATGGCGGCGATCAGATCCTGAGAAAAATGCAAACCGGCAGTCGGTGCGGCCACGGCCCCGGGGTGGCGGGCATAGAGGGTCTGATAGCGTTCCCTATCCTTGGCCACGCGGGTTTCGTCTTGGTCGTTCCGTCGTATGTACGGCGGCAAAGGGACCCGGCCGTAGGTCTCCAGGACCTTTTCGAAAGGGCCGGAAAAGCGAAAACGGACCAGGGCCGTCCCGTTGGGGGAAGGAGGCATGATTTCCCCTTCCAGGCCTTCACCGAAGAAGATCCGCTCCCCGACCTTGATTTTTCCTGCGGCCCGAAGGAGACAGGAGGTGGTCACCTCTTGGCTCACCGGCTCCGAGGGATAGCGGAGGATCAGGCACTCTACTTGCCCACCGGTCCTTTTACGGCCCAATAGCCGGGCCGGGACGACCCGGGTATCGTTGACGACCAAGACATCGCCCGGGTTCAGGTATTCCAGGATTTGCCGGAAGCGCAAGTGTTCCCTTTTCCCGCTTCGGCGGTGCAAAACCAGCAACCGTGACCCGTCCCTTTCCGGAGCGGGTTCTTGGGCGATCAACTCCGGAGGGAGGGGGAAGTCGAATTGGGATAAACGGAGCTCCATAACGTTTCGGGGGCATTCAATGTCTTAAAGGATACGACGGGCCAGATAGACCAAAAAGAGCCCGAAGAGCATGGCCACAAGTCCTAAGACCCGCAGCAATGCATCCGAAAGCTCCAGGACCTGGGCGATCCACTTTTTCACCAGGGAGGGAAAGGCGAAATAGGGCATCCCTTCCACAACCAAGATCAATCCGGTTAAAAGAAGAATCGTTTCCATAAAATTTAAAGCTTTTAATATACTTTGCCTTCCTTGTCAAGTTAAGGTGAAGCAAGGAGGTTCGGGCGGGGAACAACAGACCGGTTCCTGGGAAGGGAAAAGGGAAGGCCTAGGCTTTGCCAACCAGTGGTTAAAAAAGAGAAAAAAAGATTAACGGCTCGGCCCGGGGATATCGATGGTGGAGCAGGTTCCCGAGGCGCAGCTCCTCTCGCTGACTTTGGGCAGGGCCTTCCCCCCGCCGGAAGAACTACCGATATTGACCCGCGATAAGACCCGGCTGATCTCCGGGGACTGACAAGCCGGACAAACAACGGACACCAGGTCATCCGACTGCACGGCCAACAATTCGAAGACATGTTGACAATGGTCACAGCGAAATTCATATATGGGCATGATCGTTACCCTTGGGATGAAGGTTTTGGACGCCGATTCCCCTTCCTCTGGAGAGGCCCCGATGGCCACCGCCATCGGTATAGGGAAGATGAAGGGGAAATCGAATTTTTATCCGTTTCTCTAATGGGCTAATCTATCATAAAAGCAAAACAAATACAAAGGGATTTTCAGGTAAGGCGGGGAATAAGGGTTGTCTGTCGGGGAACGGTTGTGTTATAAATCGGTTATCCGGTCTAAAGGACAGGGAGAAGGTTTTATCCTTACCTTCAAGAGGCCCAATCCCATGTGGTTCGACACGCACGCCCATCTGGACATGAAGGAATATGACCACGACCGTCCCCAGATCATCGAACGGGTCTTCCGCCAAGGATTTCATGGGATCATCACCATCGGCATCGATCTCATCAGCAGCCGCAAGGCCCTGGCTTTGGCCCGGCTGTATCGCCGGGTCTGGGCCACGGTGGGTTTTCATCCTCATGACGCCTCTTCTTTTCAAGAGGAAATGCTTCAACCCTTGGAGCAAATGGCCCAAGATCCCCTGGTGGTGGCTGTAGGAGAAACCGGTTTGGATTATTACCGTAACCTTTCACCGCCAAAGGTCCAAAGAGAAGTTTTTCGTAAACTGGTCGGTCTGGCCCGTAAGGTCTCTCTACCCGTGGTCATCCACGATCGGGAGGCCCATGATGAGGTCTTGACCGTTTTAAAAGAAGAAAAGGCCTATGAGATCGGCGGGGTCTTTCATTGTTTTTCCGGGGACTGGGAAATGGCCAAAAAGTGCCTGGAGATGCATTTCTTTCTTTCCATAACCGGAGCGGTTACTTATAAAAAAGGTTCGGTCCTGGAGGAGGTCGTCCGTCGCGCCCCTTTGGATGCGTTGCTTTTGGAAACCGATGCCCCTTTTCTCACCCCTCATCCCTTTCGAGGGAAACGAAACGAGCCGGCCTATTTGGCCCATACCGCCCAATATGTGGCCGGGATACGGGGGATGGCTGCGGAGGATTTGAGTCGGGCCGTACTCGAAAACACCTACCGCGCCTTTCCACGGCTCAAGGGACTGTAAAGACTTCACCCTGACACATCCCATTGGACCGAAGAAGGCATCAGTCACCTTTCCCCTGGAAATCGCCCGACTTCCTTAGGTAAAAGACCCCTGATCTTGGCGGCGAAGAACGGCCCGAAGAGTTGTAGAAGAAGGACGGTCACCCAGACCCGACCGCGGAAGATGTTGTAATCGGCCAGCAGCCTTTCCCAAGGGTTCCCGAAAAGATAATGGCCGGCCAGAAATTCAAAGGCCAAGGTCAGGACCAGCCAGAACCCGCCGATTATCCAAACCTGATTCTTGTTCCGGGGGCCGACCCAAGGGAGGATCAGGACTATGGCCCCAAAAAGGAGGATGAGGGCGGATAAGGTTCCGAGAATGTGGGCGGTCGCCTCCCCGAGATGAGGGGTGATCCATAGGGTTCGGATTACGCCGTTGGCCACGGCCAGGACGGACATGAGGAGCCAGAGGAAAAAGGCCCGGACGAGCATGGGTTCTCCTTTCCCAATCAATTTCCCATTCAAAGGGAGGGAACGATCCTTCCCGACGGAAGCGCTTATTTCTCTTTTTGAAAAAATCGGCGGATCTCTTCCCCGTGCCGCTCCACATAAGGGCAGGAAGGATCCCGGCCGCAGGAACGACAGACCCGGTCGTAGGCGGAATTGATCGTTCCGCAGTCCGGGCAGGAATAATGGCGGATCATCTCCTCGAACCAGGCCTCGAAGCCGATTTCTTTTATCCGTTGCTGCGATTCCCATAGTTCCAGACGGTGGGGCATCTCGGCTTGGAATTTCTTAAGTTCCGGACAAGGGTATTCGTCGCATTCTATACAAAAATCGATCCCTTTCGCCCTGGCGCAAGGTTCCATGGTGCAGAGATTACGGCAGTAATGGCTCCTTTTCTCCGCCCGGCAACCCTGGCATTCCCACTCCTCTATGGGCAGGTTGTTCCGACGGGCGATGTTCTCAAGTCTTTTGGGGTCTTCCTGTGTGGCGATATACACCGTGCAGGAAGGGCAGAATAGTCCACATACGGCGCTGAGCCTTTTCCTTCGCTGAAATTCCTTTTCGTCCATGGTCGTTCCTTTTAGGGTTTGAATGAAGGTTTCCGTTTTTCCAAAAAGGCCTGCAGCCCCTCTTTCCCTTCCCTATGGGCGGCGCAGGCGCTCAAGGCCCTCCGTTCCTTTTCGATTTGCGTTTCGAAGGAGACATCGAAGGCATCGGTGATGAGCCGTTTGGACCAGGCAAAGGAGGCCAAGGATTTGCCGCTTAACTCCTCGGCCATGGCCAAGGCCGTTTCCAGGGCCTGACCGTCTTCCACGACCCGGGTCACCAAACCCCAATCCAGGGCTTTATCCGCGGAGATGGGTTCGTCGAAGGCCAATATCTCCATGGCCCGGGCCGCCCCTACCAAGCGGGGCAAGGTGAAGGAGCCACCGCCGTCGATGCTCAGACCGTTACTAGTATAAGCCTGCCGCAACCGGGCCGAGCGTTCCATGACCCTGAAATCGCAGGCCAGGGCCAGGGAAAATCCCCCTCCGGCGGCCATGCCGTTGATGGCGGCAATGACCGGTTTGGCCATGCGCCGGATTTCCAACACGGCCTGGTGAAAGCGGGCAGCCAGCTCATGAAAGGCGGCCGGCGGTCCTTGAGGATGACTCATGATCCACTTCAAGTCTCCGCCGGCGCAGAAGGCCTTGCCCCGGCCGGTAATCACCAAACCACGTACCTCCCCATCCACGGAAAGGGAGATCAGGGACTCGGCCAAAAGGTTCACCATTTCCAGGTTGAAGGCGTTGAAGGCCTCGGGCCGGTTGAGGGTTAGAAGGGCGATGTCGTCTTTTTTTTCGATGACGATCGTCTCAGCCATGGAAGCTCCTTTCTTCATGCATGCTTTATTGCGGTAACGATTAGGTCCTTATGGATAGGGGTTTGAGGGTCTAACGGAATGTGATCGTTTCGGGTTGTGCCGGTGATCCCTTTGGGTGAAGAAAAGCCGCAGGAAACCAGTAAATCGTGGATCTCGGCCGGGGTCACCCAGCGCCTCAAGGTCCTGATTTCCTCCCTTTGGCCGGAAGGATATTCGAAGGCCTGGATCCTTTCCTCGATCCACGGGTCGAGCATCCTTCGCATATCATGCAAAAGGACCGTTTCTCCTTGGATACGGAATCGGCCTTTAAAAACCCACTGACCCGCCGTTTCCGGCTGGAGGAGGGGTGAGGGGAAGAAGAGGTGGAGGGCCAGGGTTGAGCCGGGCAGCAGCAGGCTTTGGGCGATATTCTCCAGAAACCGCCTTTGGTCCTCCGGGGTCAAGAGATAATTGAAGGTGTAAAAGGTGATCAGGCCCAGGCCGTATTCCCGGGGAAGAGGGCCGACGGTGAAATCGTGATGCAAGAGAAGGCAGTGTTTCATCAGACCCTGCCCCTTTATTTTTTCCGAGGCCAGGGCCAGCATCTCTGGGGAGATGTCCACGCCGGTTAATTTATGCCCGGCCTTGAGCAAGGGCAGGAGGATGCGCCCGGTGCCGCAACCGACCTCCAGTATCCTGGCCGGGCAGGCCGAGGCCAGCTCCAGGTAGAAGGGGATGTCCTCGGCATAATCGCCTACATAGGCGTCGTAAAAGGCGGCGAAACGGGCGTAGGTTTTGTCGGCCTTTCCCCGTTCCTTCTTTTGGTCATTCACGGCTGCCCTTCCACAAGACGGATTCGGGGCGGTTGCCACTTCCCGGTAAGGGCCTCTTCTTTGGGCCAATACAATCTTAAGGAAAGATTGAAATCTTCCTGAGGGGCCGGAAGCCAGTTGGGCTCCTTTTCTTTGCCCGGGCTGTCTTTTTGGATATAAAGATCCAGGGAGCCGTCGGGATTGAAAATCAAGGGATCCCGATCCCCAAGGGTATAACGGTTCAAGGGATTGGGGACGAAGAATCCGTCTTTTCCGTAAAGAGTGACGGACCAGAAGGCCCTTACCGGCGGCAGGGCGTCTTTTTCAAAGCGAAGGAGATAGCGGCGGGCGCCGTTCAAGGGCCTCCCCCCTTCGTCCTGGAACCCGCCTAAATAATAGGCATCCTCCGGGGGCAGGGCCCCGAGCCCGCCCAAAGCCGTGGCCGCCCGGGTCAGATAATCGGTGCCGTAACGGCCGACATTGGCGTTGATCCGCCAACCGTTGACTGTTTGGAGGGGCCGGCCCAGGTATTCGCGGATCATCTCTTTGGCCGCCGCCACGGCCCGCTCCAGGGCCTTTTCTTTTTCTTCATCCATCCAGGTCGGGGGGAAAGGGGCTCCGGGAACAAGCCCCAGTCGGCTGAGGTCGGCCGATAGGGGACCGTCTTCTTTGTGCGGGGGGTTGTCTTTGAGCAGGAGGGCCAAGGTTTGGAAAAAGGTCCGGGCATCCATGGCCGCCACCCGGGCCGGGGGCGTCATTCGCGGAGGAGGCGGTGGAGGCGTATAAGGGGGTTGAGGTTGAAGGGTGTCTTGGGCCTTCCATCGGCTCAAGGGGGTCAGGGTGAAGCCCTTTTGCAAGGCCCGGACATTTTCGTAATCGGCGGCCGTATTGGTCTGGATACGGCCGATCAGCCAGAGGGTATGGGTTGAAGCCTGAATGATTGGGATCCCGGGTGGGAGGTCTCCTTTCCAGCCGGGACCGACCAGGGCGAAATGACCGGCCTGAGTACCGGTGGTCCTTTTGCCGGGGACGGCCAGGGTCTCGGTCCAGGCGTCCATGACCTGGACCAGGTAATAGCGGCCGTGGGTGTCCGGGACCGAGAGGATGACGGGGCCCTGAGAGAGGTCCACCCAGGCGCTGGAATAGAGGGTGTCACAATTGGGTCGGACCACGTTCCGGGCCGATGGGGTAGGGAAGGCCAGGGCATGGGCGAAATGGTTGACCGGGGTTCGTTGTAAATGGACCTGACGGGTCATTTCCATCAGGACCAGGGGATAGCCGAAGATGTAAGCCTTAAGGCCGAGGCGAAAGACCTCTTCTTGGGTCGGAACAGTTTCCGCCCAAAGCCGGATGGGCGCCAAAAAGACCAGGGACGAAATGAGGATCCCCATCAGCAACCAGGCCTTTTTCACGGTCGTTTTCCTCCGGAAAGGATCGGATTATTGAACGGTCTCAAAATCAGATATCCCAATCAGTTGATTATAGTATTGACCCGGTGGGGTTGTATTTTCTTTCGTCTGTGACTTCAGTGCCGGTCTTTTCTTCGGGCTTATCCAAGGGGGACCTTTGCCCCCTCCGCATTCTCGTCCGCTAAAAAACAGCGGACGAGCTGCGGCTTCCCCCGTGGATAAGCCCGCAAAAGACGGCACCCTAAGGTCAATGACTTCATAAAATACAACCCCACCGCGTTCATATTTAACGGAACGGTTAATACCTTGGAATCATATGCCTTCGGCCCGGAGAATTCAATATCATTATTTGTCCCCGAAGGATTTGGTGCCTTGCGGGCCGTAGCCGCTGTACCATAAGCGGGTTGGGAGGATTCGCCATATTCGGGTTGACAAAACCCTTTGACTGGGATATCTTTGGCAACGAAGGTACCGAAAAGGTTCGGTTTAATAGGGAAGACGGTTAAAGGCCGTCACGGTCCCGCCGCTGTAGCCGGGGACGAAATCCACAAAGGCCACTGTTCCGTTAAGAGGCGGAATGGGAAGGCGTGGAAAGTAGAAAGATCCGGGAGTCAGAAGACCTGCCTTCAGCCAAGGATCCTGTAAGGCGCAGGACTTTTACGGGGTTCGACTTAAAGGATCAAGTAAGCTGGGTGCCGTCCTTAAGTTCAAAAAATGGAACTTAAGGACTTTTTTATTTTGGACCCGCGCTTTGACCTTCAATTCCGTTTGACCCTGATCACCGGACCGGTGCGCAGCGGCAAGACCCGCCTGGCCCTGGACATGGCCCGGTCCTTCCCCCCGCCTCGTCTCTATTTGGCCACGGCCCAGGCCCTGGATGAAGAGATGGCCGTGCGTATTCAAAAACACCGGGCCGAAAGGGGGGAGGCCTTTCTGACCGTTGAAGAACCCCTAAAAATCAGCGCTCATTTAAGGGAAGCAGGAAAAGAGGTCACCGTGGTCGTGGTGGATTGCCTGACCTTGTGGCTGAGCAACCTTTTGGGCCAAGGGGAAGAGAAAAGGCAGGGGATCGGGGAAAAATTCCAAGAATTGAAAGAGACGCTTAAAGGGATGACCACGCCGGCGATCCTCATCGGCAACGAAGTGGGCTGGGGGATCGTCCCTGAAAACCCCTTGGCCCGGACCTTCCGTGACCTCAGCGGCAGGTTGCAGCAAGAGATCGCTCTGATGGCCGATCAGGTGATCCTCATGGTGGCCGGAATCCCCTGGCCGGTGAAAGGGGGCAGGGGTTGAAATCCTTTTTCCTGGCCCTCCGTTTTTTGACCATCCTTCCCTGGGGCGGGAGCTTGACCCCGAAGGACGAGGAAATCGTCTCAGCCGGTAAATATTTCCCCCTTGTCGGTCTGATCATCGGCCTTTTTTTGTGGGCCTTTTATTGCGGGGCGGCGTGGATTTTTCCGGAGACGGTGTCCGTGGGATTGCTCCTTCTCTTTTGGGTGGTCCTGACCGGCGCCCTCCACCTGGACGGTCTGGCCGACTGCTTGGACGGACTCTACGGCGGCGCCGATGCGGAAGAACGCCTGCGCATCATGAAGGATGTCCATACAGGGACCATGGGGACGGCAGGGTTGGTCCTGTTTTTGGGATTGAAATATTTTCTTCTCTGGGAACTGTTGACCGCCTCTTTTCCGGCTTATGGGATCCTCCTTGTCCCGGTCGTGGCCCGCTGGACTCCTGTCCTCCTCGGGTTCTTGTTTGATTATGCCCGACCGGAAGGGGGACTGGGCGCGGCCCTGGTCCGAGGCACGGGGAAAAAAGAGCTGGTTTGGGCCACCCTACTGGCTTGGGTCCCCCTGTGGGTCATCGGAGGTTTTTGGGGGCTCGGGCTGGGGGCGGCCGTTGCCCTCTGGGCCTTGCTTTGCGGCTGGTTTTTTAAGAAAAAGATCAACGGGGTCACCGGCGATGTCTTGGGGGCGGTGATCGAGACCGGCGAAGGTGTGGCCCTGCTGTATTTGGTGGGGGTTTCAAGCCATGGGTGAAAGGCAAAAACCGACCCGCTTGTATCTGGTCCGCCACGGAGAGGTGGTCCGAAGAGGGCAGGGGAAATTTTTGGGCTTCACCGATCTGCCCTTGAGCGCCCGGGGGAGAAGACAGGTCCAGGCCCTGGCCGAACACCTCAAGGACACTCCTTTGAATTTGGTCTTTTCCAGCGACCTGAAACGGACCATGGAGACGGCCGAAATCATTTGCCGAGGCAGGGGGATCCGGGTCAAGGCCGAATCCGCCTTTCGGGAGATGGACATGGGGCTTTGGGACGGAAAGTCCTGGGAAGAGATCCGCCAAGAGTTTCCTGATGCCGATCCCCGTTTTTACGATTTAAAGCGTTTTCACTTTCCCGGCGGTGAACATTGGGGGGCGTTCCGACGGCGCATCCTGAAGGCCCTCCAAGGAGTTTTGGAAATGGGAGAGGGGCGAAACATCCTCCTTTCGGCCCATGCCGGGGTGAACCGCGTCATCCTGGCCCAGGCCCTGGGCCTGCCTTTTAGGCACATGTTTCGGATGGACCAGGACCCTGCGTGTTTGAACATCGTCGTCTATTATGAAAAAGGGGTCCGGGTGGAAAGAATCAACGCGGTGTACCCATGATTCTCGGGGGTCTCCAAGATTTTTGGGGGCGGGGAAAGGGAAAAACCCTTATCCCTGAAACCTGGACGGCAAAACCATCGGCCGTAATTTTACCGGTAACCGGGTAGTCCGGAAAAACCGACCCTTCGCCGCAAGGGTAAAAGGAACGAAGTCCCCAAAAGCCCATGATCCGCTTTATGCGGGCTGGGAAGGCGAGGAGGGGGGCCGTCGGTCAATATGTCGGACCGGTAAAGGGCATACTTTTTCGAGGGAAAGGAGAAGTCATGAAAGGTTTGGTGAAAGGGTGGATGGTGATCATGGCCTGTATATGGCCTTTATCCTTCAGCCGGGCCGAGGCCCCGGAGATGAAGATGGAGGAAATAGTGGTCAGCGGAAGCCGTGTGGAGGAGGCGGTGAAAAACGTGCCCAAGGCCGTGGTCGTCATCGGTGAAAAAGAGATGGCCGCAAGCTCGGCCCGGAATGTAGGGGAGCTCCTGCGCGAGAGCGGTTGGGTGGATGTCAGCGGCTACGGATACCTGGGTGCGGCCCAATCGGCCTCCATCCGGGGTTCCAGCGCCTCCCAGGTCCTGGTCATGATCGACGGCCGGCCGATCAACTCCATCACTTACGGTTCGGCCGATTTGAGCGAGATCCCTCTGGAGCAGGTCGAGCGGATCGAGATCGTCAAAGGGCCGGGTTCCCATCTCTACGGCGCCAACGCCTTGGGCGGGGTCATTCACGTCATCACCAAGAGGCCCTCGGACAAGCCTTCCTTCCAGGCCGGTCTTACCTACGGTTCCTTCAATACCTTCACCGCCCGGGCCGAACACGGGCAGACCTTGGATCGTTTCGCCTATATCCTGAATACCGCTTATAAGACCTCGGACGGCCATCGGGACAATTCGGCCTATGAGGGAAAAGAGGTGAGCGCCAAGGTCTTCTATCGCCTCGGTGATCGGTCGGAGGTTTCCCTGCGGAGCGCCTTCCATCAGGACGGCCTGGGGGCCCCCGGTCCGGTTCCGGCCCCGGGGACCACGCCGCTCTTCGGCAACGAAAAGGTCACCAGCCTCTTCGACCACCAGGACAACACCCTGTTCAACAACCGGCTGGAGTGGTTTGGAGAACCGACGAAGGACCTTCAGGTCCGTTGGCAGGCCTATCAGGATTATCGGGATATGCTTTATCGCCAGCGTTATCAAGGGTTCCCTTCGGCCGTAGAAGACCGTTCCACCTACCGGGCCGACATCTACGGGACCTCTATGGACTTGGTCTGGTCCTTCCATCAGGATCACCGCTTGAGCCTGGGCGGCGAGGTGAGAAATGAAAAGCTGAAGGCCGAGCAACAGCTCAAAGATTTGAGCACCTCCCAAGTCACTACCACCCGCTGGGAGCCGGATAATACCATCTCCGCCCTCTTCCTTCAGGAGCACTGGCAGGCCTTGCCCCGGCTGCGTCTGGTGGGTGGGTTGCGTTACGACCATACCTCCCGCTACGGGTCGGAATGGAGTCCGGATCTGGGGGCGGTCTTTTCCCTTCAGGAGTTGACCCAGATCAAGGTCCATTACGGACAGGCCTTCCGTCCGCCGACCTTCAACGACCTCTTTTGGCCGGGATACGGGAATCCGAACCTTTCCCCGGAAAGGGGCACGACCTATGAATGTCTCTTCGATCATGCCTTGAAAGACAAGAGATTGGCCGTGAACGCCGGTCTCTTTTACACCGCTATCAAGGACAAGATCCAGTGGATGCCCGACGCCTCGGGCATGTGGAGACCCCAAAACGTGAACGAGCAGAAAAACTGGGGATTCGAGACAGGGCTGAAGTGGTCGCCCATGAAAGACCTTACCTTGACCTTGGCCTATACGTATCTAAAGGCCGAACAGAACAACCGGGAGTTGGTCAACGCCTTGACCAATGAGACGCAACTTGTGGAAAGGCGGGCCTTGGGCGTCCCCGAGCACCAGGCCAAACTGGGGGTGGCCTACACCCTTCCCTGCGGGACCCGCTTGTTTTTGAACCTGCGCTATGTGGGGGACCGGGTCATCTATTACGACGATTACGACAATTATCCTTTGGTTCGTAAACAGGAAAAGAGAATAGGGGACTATTACACCCTGGATTTCAAGGCCTCCCGCCTTTTCGCCAAGCATTGGGAGGTGTTTGTCTCCTTCCTCAACCTCACCGACCAGAAGTATCTGGAACAAGGCGGGACCGCTTATTCCGATCAGGGTTACCCGGCCCCGGGAAGGTCGATCACGGCGGGGATCAGCGCCAAGTTTTAAGGTGGGAGCCCGGCCTTCGGAAATAGAGGATCGCGGAAGAAGGAAATCGCCCGTCTCCTCCATCCGGAGGACATAAGGATGCAAAAGAGAACCTTCATGACCTTGACCATGAGGAAGATTCGGACGGCCCTTGTCCTCCTTTGTTTCCTTCTGCCTTCCCTTCTGAGGGCGGGAGTGGACCTGGAGCGCTTTAACCGGGAGATCCGACCGGGAGACTACCGCCGGATCGTTTCTCTGGCCCCCAGCCTCACCGAGATCCTCTTCGCCTTGGGCTTGGGGGATCGGGTGGTGGGCGTGACCAAACACTGCAACTATCCAACGGAGGCCTTGAAAAAACCCCATGTGGGGAGTTATGTGGACCTCAACATCGAAAAGATCCTTACCCTGAAACCGGACTTGGTCATCGCCACGGCCGACGGCAACGAAAAGGGCTCGGTGGAACGGATACGCTCCTTCGGCATCCCTGTTTTGCTCACCAACCCGAGGAACCTCAATGAGACCTACGAAACCATCCGGACCGTCGGACGGATCACCTTACGGGAAAAAAGGGCCGAAGAGCTGGTCCTTTCTCTTAAGAAAAGGGCCGAGGGGGTGGCCCGGGCCGTTTCGGGCCTTCCCCGTCCGCGGGTGTTTTTGCAGATCAATGAACACCCTTTGATCTCCGTAGGGCGGGAGACCTTCCATCATCATCTGATTCAACTGGCCGGCGGGATCAACATCTGCGGCGACGCGGAAATGAAGTATCCCAAGTACAGCATCGAACAGGTCTTGAAGGCGGATCCGGAGGTCATCCTGATCACCTCCATGGAGCGGGGCGTGGCGGCGGAAAAGAAGAAGGACCGTTGGCGTCAGTGGCCGCAGATCAGCGCCGTGAAAAACAACCGGATCCATATCTTAGACTCGGATCTGTTGGATCGGCCTTCACCGCGGCTGGTGGACGGCTTGGAGGCCCTGGCCGCGGCCATCCATCCGGAAATACAATACAGAGGGAACCGGGGGAGGCCCTAAGGACATGAGGGGGGTGGTCTTGTGGACGGGCGGGAAGGATTCGGCCTTGGCCCTGCATCGCATAGCGGCCCAAGGACATAGGGTGGTCGGGCTCGTCACCTTCGTCCCGGAAGGGGCCGAATTCCTGGCCCATCCCTTGGAGATCTTGTCCGCCCAGGCCGCGGCCTTGGGACTGCCTCATCGCAGCGTAGCCGTGGCCGAACCTTACGACAGGAGCTACGAAAGGGCCTTGTCGGAGATTCGAAAAGACTTCCGGGCCGATGCGGTGATCACCGGTGATATAGCGGAGGTGGACGGCTATCCGAATTGGATCCGGGAGCGAAGCCGGCCCGTGGGCTTGAAGGCCTGGACCCCGTTATGGCAGGAAGACCGGTTGCACCTGCTTTCCCTTTTGTGCGACCTCCGCTTTCAAGTGATATTTTCCGGTGTCCGTGCCGCGTATTTGGGGGAAGAATGGGCGGGCCGGGAATTGAACCGGTCTTGTCTTTCGACTTTACGGGCCGTCGCCGAGGAAAAAGGGATGGATCTGTGCGGGGAGCAGGGTGAATACCATACCCTGGTCTTGGACGCCCCTCTTTTCCGGGGAAAGATAGAGATCAGGGATTCTTCCAGGAAGGTCAAGGAGGACCTAACTTATCTCCAGATAAGCCGATGGGCCTTCGTTCCGAAATAGATGGCAGGTAGCGGTTTGCTGACCCCGAAAAAATTATGGTCCGTCTTGGGCCTGTTGACCCTCATCCTGGCCGGGGCCTTTTTCCTGGGCCTGGCCTGGGGATCGGTCCGGGTGCCGGTTTTCCAGGTCTTAAAAGGAAAAGAAACCGATCCCACTTACCGGGCCATCCTTTGGGAGCTTCGCCTGCCGCGGGTGATCCTGGCCGGTTTGGTGGGCTGGTCCCTTTCCGTAGGCGGGGTGGTTTTTCAGGCGATCATGCGCAATCCCTTGGCCGAACCTTTTCTTCTGGGCATCTCCAGCGGCGCGGCTTTGGGGGCGGTGGCCGCCATCCTTTTCGGGATCCTGTTTTGGGGAGGCCTTCCCCTTTTGGCCTTTTTCGGGGCCTTGCTGACCATCGCCTTGGTCCTGTCCTTGGCCCAACGGGCCAGGACCATCGAAACCAACACCCTGATCCTGACCGGGGTGATCGTCAATGCCTTTTTCGCCGCCCTGATCATGTTCGCCCTGGCCACGGCTTCCGGGGAAAGGCTCCATTCCATGCTTTTTTGGCTTTACGGGGATTTGAGCCGCGGCCGTTTCCTGGACCTCTGGATCCTCCTGCCCGTCGTTTTTTTCGGGTCTTTTCTGCTATACGGATTGGGCCGTCCTTTGAACTTGATGGCCTCCGGGGAAGAGCTGGCCGCGCAATTGGGGGTGGCCGTGGAGCGGGCCAAATGGTTTTCCTTGATCGTCGTCTCCCTCATGTGCGGGGTGACCGTATCCTTCAGCGGCGTTATCGGCTTTGTCGGGCTTTTGGTGCCCCATTTGATGCGTATGGCCTTCGGCGGGGATCACCGCCTGCTTCTTCCGGCCTCCGGCCTTTTCGGGGCCTCCTTTATGATCGGGGCCGATCTGTTGGCCCGGACGGTCATTTCCCCCAGCGAGCTGCCTGTGGGGGTGATTACCGCATTCCTCGGGGCGCCTTTTTTTCTGTATCTCCTTTACTTGAGGAGGAGACCATGGAACCTCTGATCCGGACCGAAGAGGTGGGTTTTCGCTACAACCACCGTTGGGTGATCCGAGGGATCGATATGGCCCTGCATCGGGGCGAACTGGTGGGACTCATCGGTCCCAACGGCTCCGGAAAAACCACTTTGCTCCGCTGTCTGGGACGGGTCTTGAATCCCCAAGCCGGGCGGATTTTTTGGGGGGGACGGCCCTTCTCGGCCTATTCCCGCCGGGAGACGGCCCGGAGGATCGCCCTGGTCTCGCAGGAGACTTCGGTGGTGTTTGCGCCTTCGGTCCTGGAGGCCGTACTCATGGGCAGGCATCCTTATCTGAAACGCTTTCAATTCGAGGGAACAAAGGACCTCCATTTGGCCCGGAAGGCCATGGCCTGGACCGATGTGGTCCATTTGGAGGGACGGCGGTTGACCGAATTGTCCAGCGGGGAAAGACAAAGGGTTTATATGGCTCGGGCCTTGTGCCAGGAACCGGAGCTGTTGTTGCTGGATGAACCTACGGCCTTTTTGGACATCCAACACCAGGTGGGCATTATGGATTTGATTTACCGCCTCAATGCGGAACAGGGCTTGACCATCCTCATCGCCTCCCACGACATCAACCTCATGGCCCAATACTGCCGCCGCATCCTCCTCATTCGGGAAGGGCGGCTGGAAGGGGAGGGGACGCCGGAAGCGGTCATCCGCAAGGAGACCATCGGAAGGGTCTTTGCCACCGAGGTTTTGGTGGACGAAAACCCCCTAACCCGCACCCCGCGGATCACCTTAATGGGAGAAAGAGAGCGAAACGGTCTGCGTCTGCCATAGGCTTTCTACCCTTTCCGCCCCAAAGGGCTTATTATCGGCCCGGCAAAGGATGGCCCGCCCGATCCCGCCGTTCAGATTCTAACTCGCCAGCTCGAAGCCTCATGGCATACGGCATTAGGCCAAGCCATGCTAATTGGAGGAAACCCGCATTATCCTGATCTGCGGAAAAATTTTTTAACTAACATTTCTCCTAAAGATGATCGGTTTCATCGCCTTGGCCATTTGTTTCTTAAGAGGGCTTGCCAAATACGCCATGGTTTCTTGCAATGTTATATTGCAAGACCTGACCCCAATCCTTCCGTGAAGATGAATGGATTATGTAGGCAAAGAAATAGTATCCTGGAAACCTTCTCTTAGGTAGCCCTGTTTAAATCCCAATAGCTGACTTCTTATGTACGTTGACCGTCTTGGGATCGAATGCGCCCTGATCATGGATCATCCGGCATAAAGACTCTTTTCATGGATACTCCTCATCAGAATTTTAATCTCTTTTGTCCGTCTCCAATAACTTCTTTATAAAACGGTTGTTTCCGGTTTTTCGAAAAAAGAATAAACTTTAGCCTATAAAGGAAAGGTTGTAATTTGATAATCCTTCTGAAACGGGTTAACGTGCACGACCTCCCCTTTTGAAAGCGTCAAGATGATTCTTTGACCCGGCAAGGAGACGACTAAATACCTCACGAACATCATCCGGCAAATTTGTTTTCAAAAACCGTTCGTACATTGCTATATTTTCCACTTCAGCCTTTATGCCGATTTGTAGAGCCTCTGAAAATGTTGCCGGAACCTCGGCAAGTTCCAGCCCCCGATCCGGGGGGAGCGATACATTGTACTTCGTAAAGAGAGGCTTCAACCAGGAAATATGTCTTTCTTCTGCCTTGATAATGTTCGAAAATGGCCGACGATTCCCAAATTTCTCAATAACCTTCTGGTATTCTCCCCGGGCCAGGTATTCGTCTTGTATTGCGAAGACCAGCATTTTTTCAAGGGTTAGGGCCTGATCGGAAAGCTTTGCCGCTCCTGCAGCGCCATAGGTATCATCGCCGGCGCAAAGCGGCGATCCAAGACCCGCCCAAAAAATAATTAATCCTGATACTATCCAACGCCATGTGCTATTCATAAAAAACCCTCCTTTCATGAAGCGGTCATGTTGTTAATTAAAGTGGCTCCTCATAAGAATTTGTGCTGACATTGTGGGAGTTGAAGCTTTCCGAGGCCATGGATTAGGGCCAGGGAGAAGGTGTGTTCATGTCGGTAACCACGGGCTCTATGGCTGATCACCTTGGCATG
>Ga0315298_1000145_pt1 | contig 139068 bp, 113 predicted proteins | sample WHS_1_MG_FD_203077 | JGI IMG/M metagenome (GOLD analysis project Ga0315298, IMG submission 203077) | Extremophilic microbial mat communities from Washburn Hot Springs, YNP, Wyoming, USA - WHS_1_MG | ecosystem: Environmental > Aquatic > Thermal springs > Hot (42-90C) | place: USA: Wyoming...
CGACACCTCCACGGACGCCGACGGTACGGTGGCCAGTTGGGCCTGGGACTTTGGCGACGGCGCCACTGCCACCACCCAAAGCCCGACCCACAAGTACGCCGACAATGGCACCTACACCGTCACCCTGACGGTGACCGACAACGACGGGGATAGCGACACCGCGACCATGCAGGTGGTGGTGAAGAACGTGCCCCCCGAGGCTGGTTTGGGCTTCAGCCCCGCCGCCCCGACGGATTTGGATACCGTGACCTTCACCGACACCTCTACCGACGCCGACGGCACGGTGGCCAGTTGGGCCTGGGACTTTGGTGACGGCGCCACTGCCACCACTCAGAACCCGACCCACCAGTATGCCGACGACGGCAAGTACACCGTCACCCTGACGGTGACCGACAATGACGGGGACACCGACACCGCCACCCGGGAGATCGAGGTGCTGAACGTGGCGCCTACCGCCGCTTTCGACCTCAACCCGACGACGCCCACCACGCAGCAGGCGGTGGCCTTCAGCGACGGCTCCAGCGATGCCGACGGCAGCATCTCCTCCTGGAACTGGGACCTGGGTGACGGGAGTACCTCTACCGAGCGTAATCCCAGCCACCAGTACGGGGCCATCGGCAGTTACCAGGTGAAGTTGACGGTCACTGACGACGACGGCGCGACTGCCACGGTGACCAAGAATGTGCGGGTCATCTACACCTGGCTGGGCTTCCTGCCCCCGCTGGATGGCAGCCACCAGCCCTTCAAGGCCGGGTCCACCATCCCCATCAAGTTCCGCATCTGCACCGCAGCGGGACCGGTAACCGATGCCGTGGCTACGGTGTCCGTCTTCAAACTGGCAGACGGCGCACCTACTGGCGACCCCATCGTCGTATCCACGGCCAACGGGGATGTCGGCAACCAGTTCCGGTACTCAGCGCTTGATGACCTCTACATCTTCAACATGAGCACCAAGGGCTGGCAGTCCCCGGCCACCTACCGGGCTACCGTCACCCTGAATGACGGCAGCGCATACTCGGTGGACTTCGCGACCAAGTAGGGAGCCACCAGGGCGGGGCACGGCAGCCCCGCCCTATGGAGAGAAAGGCGGGCCATTGAGCGCCCGCCTGCAGAAAGGGGCAGGCTCTTCAGAGCCTGCCCCTTATCGTTCGATCAAGATCCTGCCCGGGAAGCCCGCCTCCCGGGGGCGGCAGCGGAAGCAGCCCCCTGAGGATGACCTGCCCGGTTACTGCTTGGGCAAGTAGTCCGCCAGCGCGAAGTGCACGTAAGGCCGCTGCCAGGCCATCTGGGTGCCCTCGGCGTAGGCCACCCACATCTCGCGGCTGGTCGCGTCATAGACCACGTTCACCAGGTTCCCGCCGCCATGCACCAGTTTGGACAATTCGATCATCTTATCGGCGTCGTATTTCCCGTAGTTCTGGTTGAGGTGTTGCCAGGCCTTGGCGTTGTCCATGGTCACGTACACCAGGTTGGCCCGGACGTTGGGGGCGAACTCGTCGTTGGGATCGTTGTCCTTCTGAATCAGCAAATTGGGGGCAAAGGCGTTCATCTTCACCGCCGCCTTGGCGTCCCCGTCGCCGATCACGTAGTAGTACTTCTTGTGGCGCTTGACATTCTGGACCATGCTCACGGCCTCGTCCAGGCTGTGGGCATCCTCGAGGATGTCACGGAACAACGTAAAGAAAGGCACGCCATCCAGATCAAACGGGTAATCCTTGGCGGGCGTGGCCCCCTTCTCAGTAAGGGCGATTCCCTCCGCGTTTATCCCGGCATGGCAGCCGGCATAGCCAGCAAAGCCGACAGTGGCGTGGGGGATGCCGCCTTTGGGCAGATAGACAGTGATCACCGGGTAGTCCTGCAGGCCGGCGTCGGTGGTGAAGTCGAGGTTGCGGATCTGGTATAGGTGGCCGTTGGCGGAGGCCGGGCCCCACACCGCCACTCCGCTGCAGGAGTAGTCGCCCAGCAACGTGGTGCAGTGCGCCCGGCGCAGCCACACCAGGTCCACGCCGGCGCCGTCGGCAATACCCCGCAGTTCATCCACCCAGCGCTGCTTGACGTAGGGCTTCACCTTTTCCCAGGCCGCGTCCAGGTTGGCGTCGGTGCAGCGCTCGGGGTCCTCCGCCTTGGCGGCGGCCATCCAGCGGCCCATACAGGCCTTGATATCGTCGGCCAGCAGGCTGCCGTAGGAATAGCCCATCTCGTAGGGGGTGCCACTGACCACCACTACCTTGATCTGGTCGGGGCCGGTTCCAATGGTCGCGAGGTGGCCATCGGCCAGGGCGGGGGTGAGCGCCAGCAGAGCCAGCGCCAGCAACATGAGGGCAACAGACACACGAGACATCGGCGCGATCTCCTTTGCAGCGGCCGTTGCGGTTCCCTCTTCCGGCGGCCGCGCTGCTCCTGAGGTTCTCCCCAACCTCGCCGACTCCTGCCGGTAACAGCCACAGCACCAGCCCTCCGGGAAGGGAGCGCACACCCGCCATGGAGAATAGCGATCGTAGGAGATGCGACACGAGTAACCAGGCCGGCACCCGGGGGGAGAGGGAGTACGGAGAAGACATGATCACGCTGCGTGACAAGTTCCATGGCTGCATCGCCGCCTCGTGGATCGGATCGGCAATGGGGGCGGCGGTCGAGGGGTGGTCCCCGGAGCGCATCAGGGAGACCTACGGCACGCTGGATCGCCTGCTGCCCTACAAGCACTACACCTCCATTACTGACTGGCAGCGCCCGCCCGGGACCACTGAGGACGGCATCGAACGCCAGAAGATGATCTCCACGGCCATTATCGAGAAGCAGGACCGGATCCTGGCCCATGACCTGCTGCGGGTGTGGCTGCGTGACCTGGACCCCGCCAAGTCGGTGTACAAGCAGGAGGGCTTTGACCGCTCGCTCCTGGAGATGGCGCGCGCCGGGGTGCCGCCAGTAGAACTGGGACGGCTGTGGCCATGGTTCAACCAGATCTCGGTGGCCCGCGCCAGCCATCCCCTGGGGCTGATCAACGCCGGCGATCCGGAGGGGGCGGCCGATGACGCCTTTGAGGTGGGCAAGGTCTATGCCCGCGACTTCGCCTTTGCCCTGCGCTGGGCGGCGCTCTACGACGCCGCCATCGCCGAGGCGTGCAAGCCCCAGGCCACCGTGGAGTCGGTGATTGACACCGCTCGCCGCTTTGTCCATTACCGGGAGGAGGCGGGCAGCCTCTACACCCACTACGACACCACCGAGCGGGAACTCAACCGGGCGCTGGACATCGCCCAACGCTGCGACACCATTGACCAGATGCGGGAGGAATTTTACCAGTACTACGAGGGCGGGCGCTTCTTCGTCTACAGCATGTCTGAGGCCAGCGAGGTGGTGCCCAAGGGGCTGGCGCTATTCGTCAAGACCCGCGGTAAGCCCCGGCAGGCGATCGTCGCCGCGGTGAACTTCGGGCGGGATACCGACTGCCTGGCCGCCATCGCGGGAGGCCTGGCCGGCGCCCTCTCGGGCGCCTCCGAGTTACCGCAGGAGTGGATCGCCCAGGTCAACGAGGCCACCCGCAAAGACCCCTATACCAATGACCAGCGCACCATCGAGGAGACCGCGGACGGGCTGTTCGCGGCTTACCTGGCAAGGCGCCGGCGGCTGGAGGCCCAATTGCAACTGATGGGCGCCGAGGGCTACCTCAGTTAGCCCGGCACAGGCAGCGTTATCAGCAGCATTCCCGCGATTGCAGCCAGCCCCAGCGCGTGCCGGCAGCCGGCCATTTGTTGCCCAATCGTGCACTACGGAGGCCCACCGCCGGCTAAAATCTGCCCGTGGCTGTGCTATTCCGCGCCATCACGCCCCTCGCCTGGCAAGGCCGGCGCGTGCCCGACGACGCCCTGGCGGGGGCTGATGGTTGGCTGAACTCCGATACGCTTACCATACCCTCCCTGCGCGGCCGGGTGGCGCTGCTGGACTTCTTCGACTACACGTGTGTCAACTGCCTGCGCACGCTACCCTACCTCACGGAGTGGTGGCGGCGGTACGCGGGCCGGGGGCTCACCGTCGTGGGCATCCACGCGCCCGAGTTTGACATCGGGGCGATACCGGCCAACGTGGAGCGGGGGCTGGCCCGCCTCGGCGTGACCTACCCGGTGGCACTGGACAACCACTTTCGCATCTGGCGCACTTTCCGCAACAACGTATGGCCCCGGCACTTCCTGCTCGACCGGGAGGGGGTGGTGGTCGAGGACCATGCCGGTGAGGGCGGCTATCGGGAAACCGAGGAGCGCATCCAGCACCTGTTGGGGGTCACCGACATCCCGCCCATGGACTACGTCCGTCCCCAGGACCGGCCGCAGGCCGGCTGCTTGCCGCAGACCGCGGAGACCTACCTGGGCTACCAGCGCGGGGAGTTGCCCCAGGGCTATCGGCGCAACGCGGTAATGGAGTACCGGGACACCGAGGAGCATCGCCTGCATGGCGTCTATCTGCAGGGGCCCTGGCAGGCCGGTCCCCAGAGTATCAGGCATGCCCGCCGCACCGACTCGCCGGACGAGGACTACCTGGAGTTGGTCTACCTGGCCCAGGAGGTGAACCTGGTCATTGATGGTAGTCCGGACAGGCCGTACGACGTGCTGGTGACGCTTGATGGGCTGCCGTTACCGCCCGAATTCCGCACGCCGGGTATCACCGAACGGGACGGGCGGACCTGGGTGCGGGTGGACGAGCCCCGCATGTACCGGCTGGTATTCGGCCCCTACGGCCAGCATACGCTGCACCTGGCCTCGGATTCCGACCGCTTCCGTGCCTACGCCTTCACCTTCGGCGCCTGGGACGTGTAGGCATTCAGCCGCCAGCCGGGCGCATTCAGATTCAGAGGGGATAGTACCGGCGGACTGGCTACGCCTCACCCCCACCCTGTCCCGGCGGGAGAGGGAGAAGGCATTTCCCCCTTGACTGGCACCACCCCCCGCCAGGTACAATGTGCGGGGGATACTGGAGGATTGGCGATGGGTGAGATGACCCGCAAGGAGTTCCTGCGCAAGGCCGCCCAGGCCGGGCTGGCCGCCGGAGTGCTTTCCCGGCTCCTCCCCCCTGTCCCGGCGGAGGCGGCGCCTGCCTCCACCGTGGCGCTGGTGAATAGCAGCCGGGCGATCCAGAACGACACCGTGGCCGCGCCGGTGGTGCGGGAGATGGTGGACAAGGCAGTCAGCCTGCTCACCGGCAAGCCGGCGCCCCAGGCCTGGAAGTCCCTGTTCCGGCCGGCCGACCTGGTAGCGATCAAGGTCAACTGCATCTCGGGCACGCGCATGTCGAGCCGGCCGGAGGTGGTCCAGGCGGTGATCGCGGGCCTGACCGGCGCCGGGGTGAAGCCGGAGAACATCTACGTGTACGAGTGCCGGACCCGCGACTTGGCGCGCGGGGGCTACACCATCAACGCCGAGGGACCCGGACCTCGCTTCATCGGTATTGACCAGGATTGGGACGAGCAGCCGACCCAGGAGGGGACCTTCAAGGGCCGGCTGGCCCGGCTGCTCACCGAGAAGGCGACCGCCATCGTGAACGTGCCCGTGCTCAAGGACCACGATGGGGTAGGCGTCACCTTCGCCATGAAGAACCACTACGGTTCCATCGCCAACCCGGGGGAGAACCACGGCGACTCCGGCTATCCGGTAGCCTACCTGAATGCGGTGCCGACGATCAGGAGCAAGACCCGGCTGGTGGTGGGGGACTGCATCTGGGGGCTGGCTGACGGCGGGCCCACCGCGCGCAAGCCCAAGTGCATCTGGCCCGAGGGGGCCGTGTTGGTGACCACTGACCCTGTGGCCGCAGACGCCATCGCCTGGAAACTGCTGGAGGCCGCGCGCGCCCGCTTGGGGCTGCAAACCCTGGAGCAGGTGGGGCGCTACCCGCACTTCATCGCCAAAGCGGCAGAGTTGGGACTGGGAACCGACGACCCGGCCCGGATCAAGGTGGTACGGGCCAGCGTGTGAGGGCTATCGGCGTTCCGGCCGGTCCTGTGCTACCCAGGCTGCAACGCGGCGGGTGACGATCCCGAACGCGCCCCAGGTCAGCGCAGCCAGCAAGCACCCGGCAGGCAGGTAAAAGCCGAGGGTGCGGTAGATCCCGGTTCCCCCCACCGGGTAGGTCTCGCGCACCAGCACCCCTCGCCGGCCGGGCCCCAGTTCGGCGACCACTCGACCCGCGGGGTCGATCACCTGGGAAATCCCGGAGTACGCCGCCCGCGCCACATAGCATCCGCTCTCGATCGCACGCAGCGCGGAGGCCTGAGCGTGTTGACGTAGCGCCGCAGTGCCCGCGAACCAGGCGTCGTTGGTGATCACCACCAGCAGGTCCACACCCTGCCGGGCGTAGGAGTGGGCGATCTCCGGGAATATGGACTCGAAGCAGATCAGCACTCCCACCCGCACGCCCCCGGCATCGAGCGGGCGGTGCACCTGGCCGGGGGTGATGTCTTGGGGGCGCAGTGGGTAGCGGTCGAGCAGGGGCAGCCGGCCCCGGCCGGGCACGAACTCGCCAAAGGGCACCAGGTGCACCTTGTCATAGCGCCCGTGCTCGGCGCCGTCGGGCCCGAAGAGCAGGGCCCCGTTGCGCAGGTTGCCGTCCTGGTAAGCCTTGCCCCCTGCCAGCAGCCAGCACCGCCCTTGCTGCGCCAGGGCGGCCAACCGGCCCTGCAGCGCCCAGTCCTCCTCCGCGAAGCCCGGGATAGCGCTCTCCGGCCACACCACCAGGTAGGGCATCTGCTCCAGCGCCCGCCGGGTGAGACCCTCGTAAATGCGCAGCTCCCGTTCCTCTTCCCGAGGCCTGTACTTCATGTCCTCCACCGGGTCGAGGAAGCGCACCGGACTGCCCTGGGCCACCGCCACCACCAGGCCCTGGGACTCCCGGGCCGCCGCCCGCTCGGTTGCCAGCACGGCCCGGTAGCGCATGCCCGAAGCGACCAGGTACAGGGCAAAGAGGCCGATCACCGTGAACACCTGCCGCCGCCAGTGGGGAGGCGCCTCGGTCCATTCTGCGAGCATGGCCCCCAGGAAGACGAGACCAAAGGATAGCCCGGATACGCCCACCCAGGCCGCTCCCTGCGCCAGGAACGGGGCCGCCGCCAGCGAAGTGCCCAGTTGTCCCCAGGGGAAGCCGTAGGTGCCCAGCCCACGGAGCCATTCCACGCTTACCCAGGCCACGGCAAGAAGCAGGGCGCGCGGCATCCCCGGGCGCGCACCGGCCATCCGGGCCAGCAGGGCCACCAGCAGCAAAGCGAGCGCCTCGATGGCCGAGAGCAGGATCCAGGGCAGGGCGCCGAAAAGGTGCACCCACCAGAGCAGAGGCAGGAAGAAACCCATCCCTGCCAGCCAGGCCAGCGCGACCTGGGCCCGCACCCCGGGCGTGTGGTGCAAGAGCAAAGCGAAAAGCATGATGCCCAGCGGGGCGAGCAGGAAGAAGGAAAGCGGGGGGAAGGCGGCGGCGAGCAGCAGACCGGCCCCGACCGCCAGGGTTCCCGCCCGCAAACGGCGCCCCCAGGCCCAGATCCGCTTGTCCACCCGCGAATAGGTGGCCTCGCTGTGCATGGGTCCCTATTTCGACCGCGCCACCCCGCGTCCTGCGCCGGGCGGAAATGATCACAACACCCCTCTCCCCCCGGGAGAGGGCGGGGGTGAGGGGCGGTCGCCTGGAACGCACCCACGCCCATGGGTATCCCGCCGAAAGGCTAAGGCACCAACTCCCCCTCGAATCCCCACAGCCGGGCCCGGACCAGCCGCACCTTTACCAGGGTGCCAGCAAGGTCTTGATCGCAGGGGAAGACGACCTGGTGGAAAGTGCGGGTGCGTCCCGCCTGCCGGGCGGGATCGGATTCGCTCTTGCCGGTGACCAGTACCTCGTGCACCTCCCCCACCCGGGCGCGGTGCAACTCGCTGGTGATGCGGTTCTGCAGGGCAATCAACGTACGTAGCCGGCGCCGCTTCTCCGCCGCAGGCACCTGGTCGGGTAAAGTGGCGGCCGGCGTGCCGCGGCGCGGCGAGAAAGCGAACATGAAGGCGCCCTCGAAGCGCAGCCGGGCCGTCGTCCCCAGCAGCGCCTGGAATTGCGCCTCCGTCTCGCCGGGGAAACCCACCAGGAGGTCGGTGGTCACCGCAATTCCGGGGGCCGCCTGGCGCAGGGCCACCAGTTTCCGCTCGTACTCGGCCACGGTGTAGGGGCGGTTCATCCGGCGCAGTACCTCATCGTCGCCGTGCTGAATGGGCAGGTGCAGGTGCGGGCACACCAGGGGGAGGTCGCGGAGGACCGCGATCAGCCGCTCGTCCACGTCCCGGGGGTGGCAGGTGGTGAAGCGGATGCGCCACAGCCCGGGGATCTCATGCAGGCGCGCGAGTAGCCCCACGAAATCGGTGTCGCCTCCCTCCCGCCCGTAGGCCAGCACGTTCTGGCCGAGCAGGGTGATCTCCCGCGTGCCCCGGCCCACCATGGCCCGCACCTCGGCCATGACCTCCTCCGCCGGCCGGCTGGTCTCCGGCCCGCGTACGTGGGGCACCACGCAATATGAGCAGAAGTTGGTGCAGCCCTGGATGATGGTCACCCGCTCGGAGAGGCCCGGCGCCTCCCCGGCTTGCCAGGCCGCGGCCGGTGCGCAGAAGGCATGGCCCCTGGCCAGGTCCAACTCGGTGTGCGGAGCGCCGTTGCGGGCCGCGAGTAACGCGGGCAGGCGGTAGAGTTGCTTGGGGCCGAGCACCAGGTCCACATGTGGCATGCGCCGGCGCAGCCGCGCTCCCTCCTGCTGCGCCATGCAGCCGGCCACCGCCAGCACCGCGCCCGGCCGCTCGCGCTTCCACTCGCGCAGCGTCCCGAGCAGGCTATACACCTTTTGCTCTGGCTTTTCCCGCACGCAGCAGGTGACGAGCAGGATCAGATCGGCCTGCCAGGGATCGCCCACCCGGCGGTGGCCCTGGGAGTCGAGCAGGCGCGCCATGGCCGCCGACTCCGCGTCGTTCATCTGACAGCCCCAGGTGAGGATGTGATAGCGCAGGCTCGAGGTGATTTGCATAACCAGGTAAAGTATACCGGCCGGCATGCCCCGGGGCAAGGCGGGCCAGGACGGGCCAGGATTGGCCGGGCGGTCTGCCGAAGAGGGATAGGGCCAGCACGCTTTGGAACGGTAGCACATTTGCCAGGCAAACTCATCCCCAGCAAGCAGGCCTCCGCCCCTCCCCTGCGCACCCAGCTTGCGCTGATCATGGTGTCCTGGGGCGTCTTTGGCTCTTACTGGTGGAACACGGCCGTCGTGGGGGCGCCCTACACCGCCTACGCGCGCAAACTCGGGGCCTCTCCGCTGGTGCTGGGGGTGCTTTCGGGAGCCATCCTGCTCGGAGTGGTAGGGCAGGTGATCTCCTCTTACCTAGTGGAGCGCACCGGGCGGCGCAAGGCCATCCTGCTTACCGCTCTGCTGCTGCAGCGCCCGCTGTGGACACTGGTGGGGGCGCTGCCCTTCCTGATTCCCCCCCACCTGGCACAGTGGCGGCTGGCCGGGCTGTTCGCACTGACCTTCACCTCGAGCGTGCTGGGCGGGATCGGTGGCCCGGCCTGGACCTCCTGGATGGCCTATGTCATCCCCGAGCGCATTCGCGCCCAGTTCCTGGCTGCTCGCTACCAGTTAGCCACCATCACCGGCATGCTCTCCGCCTTGTTGGTGGGCAAGATCCTGGACTGGAACGATTCCTTCACCAGTTTCCTGGTGCTCTTCGTGGTAGCGGGGGTGATGGGGACGATCGACATCCTTATGTTCATCTTCGTCCCGGCTCACGACCATAAGCCCGAGCAGGCCCCCGCGCTGGCCGGGGTGCTGGCCATACCCTGGCGCGACCGGCTTTTCCGCCGCTACCTGTACTACACGGCGATGTCGGCCGCCACCTACGGCATCGTGGGCCAGTTCGGGATGCTCTACCTGCTCGAGTACGCCCGCCTGGGGAAACTGCTCTCCAACTGGTACGGGCTTACCCTTCCCCTGCTGGTAGCCGCACTGCTGGGACCGGCCTGCGGACGCTACATCGCCCGTTTCGGCAACCGCCCCATGCTGATCGTGGGCACCATCCTTGCCCTTCCCCTCCCCATCACCTATAACATCACCGGCCCCCATAGCCACATCCTGCTGACGGCCACCGCGTTGACCGCCGGGGTAGTGACCGCGATCGTGGGGGTGGCCGAAATCAATATGATGTTCGCCCTGACCCCCGAGGAGAAGCGCAGCACCTACCTGGCCGCGGTGTCGGCGACTGCGGGCCTGGTGGGGGCGGCGGCGCCCATGGTGGGCGGCATCATCGCCCAGGCGCTGTCGGGGTGGGTGTGGGTGGTCTGGGATTTCCCGGTGCGCAACCTGCACGCAGTGTTCGCCGTCGCCGTGCTGCTGCGCATCCTCCACGTAGTGTTCTTCGTGCCTCGCTTGCCAGAGACCCACGCGCGCTCGCCCCGGGAACTGGTGGCAGAAGTCATCCGTAGCCACGGCGAGGTAGTGGCCGGAGCGGCCCGCCGCATACGTGGGCGCTAATCCAGGGCCTCAAACTTCGACCAGGTGAAGCCCTGCTGGAAGCATTTACCGCCCGTGCTGTCGGCGGACTTGGGTACGCCTTCCTTGTTGCACCAGATGTCCCGGGGCCCCATCTGCTGGCCGGCAGGGGCAAAGACGCTGGCGCTGATGCAATTGCGACAGGCCCTGGGATTCGCGTTCACGGGCTGGGGGCCAGTTGGCGCCCCTTTCAGGGGCTGCTGACAGGAGAAGCACGTTTCGCGTTTGGCCGAGTTGACGGAGCCGCAGGTCGGACATGGCACCATGGTGACTGGCATCTGGCACCTCCGCGTAGGGAAGTCCGTCTGGTCGCTCGCTATTGGGTTTTCCCGCCTACTGCGGGGGCGGGACCATCTCCTTCCAGTCCCAGCCGAGCAGCCTCACCACCCGCTTGGCCCGCTCCTCATCCTTCAGGATGCCAAAATCAAGGGTATGGAAATCCGGGTCCTTCTTCAGCGCCGCGGCCCGCATCTTCTCCGCCGCCACCTTGCCCCGCAGTGACTCTGCTCGATACCGCACCTGGATAGCGTAACTTTTCATGTTTGACAGGTAGATGCCCCACCCTGCCAGGGCCATGAGCCCAAGAAGCAACATGCCAAAGCCGCCGGAGACCATCCGGTTGCTCTCCGCCCGCCGCCCCAGCAGCCAGATCACCAACCCCCCGGCTGCCATCAGCCCCAGCACCACGTACATTATAATTCCGAGGCCAATCAATCCCGTACGCCCTCCGCCTGCGCTCGCGCGCGAGTCTAACACAAACATTCTCCATGGGCAACAGCGGTGAAGAGGGGCGGTTGAGTTCCGGCGAGGTGCGGGGCGGTGCCGCGGTCGGCCATCTCCCCCGCAAAGGCCCCCGTGGCATGCTCCCGTTCCCACCGGGGAGACGGTCCCCTGCGCTCAGGCTCCATCAGCGGCCGGCCCCCGGCTATCCCCCCATGCGCCGTGTCATTCCGACGTCCGTCCGGCAGCATCCGGCTGGGCATGGGCTCTCCCCACACAACCGGCGGGCGGAGGAATCTCGCTCCGGAAAGCCCGGGGGCAAGGCGGCCACCCCTGCCCCTCTTGCGGCCACCCCCGGCCGCCTATCCCCCCATGCGCCGTGTCATTCCGACGCCCGTCCGGCAGCAGCCGGCTGGGCATGGGCTCTCCCCCCAACCGGCGGGCGGAGGAATCCCGCTCCGGAAAGCCCGGGGGCAAGGCAGGCCGCCCCTGCCCCTCCCCAGGCCCTTCCCCGCCCCACCGGTCACCAGTTCCAGTAACCAGAACCTCTCTCCCGACCCCATCCGCCTATGCGCCCATTCGCCTATCCGCCTACGTGCTCTTCCCCCACCCCGGCAGGCCGACCGGATGCTGCTTGTGGTCGGGATACGCAGGCCCACCAGGGTGCGTCACCGGCTGTGGTGCCGACGGGGTATCGGAGGGCGGGTCTACACGATCGCGCGATGCGCTCACAGCCGGTGTCTCTGCAGGCCGGAGGGAGCCCAGTCGCAGGGAGCGGGTGAGTGCCTCATTGGTGCGCGCGTCCACCGCCACCGTCGTCTCGTCTACCACTTCATAGGTGGGAGGGCGCAGCACGCGCACGCCCACCATCCGGCAAAGCCGCTGCTCCCCCGATTCCAGGGGATAGCATACCTCGAGGTGATTCCCCGTGCTGACCATCTGGGTATCGGGGTACTGAAGGGCAAGGTAGTCCACCGCCGCCTGCCACGCCAGCCAGCTCCTCGGGCACGTACGGCGGGTCGATCGAGACCGCCAAGGGTGGGCGCTCGCTAAACAGCGTGAATACCGCACCCGTTCGGCCGTCCATCTCGACCACGACCAAACCCGGCAGGGCGATGGTTCCGGCAGACTGGCGGAACCATAGTTCAAACGTCTTCAACTCGGCATCGGTTGTCACTTGGGAAACCGAGAAGTCCTCGGTGATCGGGATCCCCTTTGCTGCGCAGTAGGCCCTCGCCAGTCCTTCTGCCTCAGCCTGAGTGATCGCCCAGTCACCCTCACCCCAGGGCTGGCTAAGGATCATGCTGGTGAGATCGCCTGTGTATGCGTCTACGGAGTAGTCGTCGTAGTCGGAGTCGCCTGAGGATACGTAGAAACGGTACTCGAGGCGCCTCGCTGGACCGAGGACCAATCCGCCTGCACGTATGTCGTCCGCTTGGAAACCGAAGAGGGAAGCCAAGCGCGCCGCCGCCTCTTGCTCGGTGAGCATTTCCTGGCAATTGGCGATGGTCGGCAGGCACATGAGCGCACACGCCCAGCACACCGCGGCGGCCACGCGGAACGACATCCCACTGCCACCAGCTGTCGCGGGCATACCCTACCTCCTCACCTGGAAGGCACCACCCGGAGAGAGAACGCCGAGGGTGTGGCCGGAATGATACGCATATTCCAGTTGATAATCCCGAAGCGCACCGCCTGGTTTGCGAGGGTCGCCGCCTGGCGGAGCGGACGTGCGACTCTGGAACCGGGCGGCAGGAGTTTCCCGTCAGCCCCCACCTGTTGGCCAGTAAGCTCGCGGAACAGCGTCTTCGCCCACTTAGAGGGGACCTGGATAGAGGCGAAAACCACTGGGTCATGAAAGCCAGTGGCGGCCTTAGCCCCTCGGTCGGTAACCACCCCACACATCCCAGGGGTTCCCTCCTCCACCCAAGCATCCGCGCTGTGGCAGGCCAGGAGAACCGCCAGCAACGCCTTGGGGTAGTTTGCCGAACTGAGTTCAGGGCCGTACTCAATGTCGCGCGGTCGCTGTGACCGCAGAACGTTCTCCCTGAACCATTGCGGCGGGTTGTTGAGCGGGTCGATCTCCTCCAGTTCGTCAGCCGTGTGCTCCCCCTGGACAATCAGCAGGCCTGGCAGCCCATGACAGAAGATGAACATGACCGAGTCCGAACGCAGGCGATCGGCGATACCCCCCGGGTTGTACTTGCCCAGAAACGCCGCATTATACCCAGCGGCCTGGAGGCACTGTGCCGGGACGACGTCCACCCCCTGGGGTACCTCCTCAAGTGGGTGCCCACCATAGCAACTCGCCTGCGGCTGGGCCTTCTTCTGGTTATGCGGCAGCGCGAAGCGGTTCCGGTGCCCCTTGTCGTCGTCCGGGTGCTTGTACGTGGCACAGACCAGGTAGGAGTGCAGGCACCCCATCTCCCTGGTCCGCACCACCACGGAGTTCATCCCCTCCAGCAGCGTACCGGCTGTCTCCCCGCACAGGGCCGTGGTGGGCGAGAGGTCGATCACCTGCACCGTCGCCGCCTCCGCCCCCTGCCCGGCGGGCGTATCCGTCAGCCGGTAGGTGACCGTGAAGGCGCAGGGATACTCGGCCTCCTCCTGGTAGTCGTTCGCCCACTCGGCGTCGGTCTCCGACACCGTCAGGTGGGACGACTTGTCGCAGCCCACGTCCCCGCTGCAGTTGGCCTCCACCTTGAACGTGTAGGCCCCCACCTCGGCCGGGTGGCCTGGGAGCAGCGGGTTCTCACTCGGTATCATGCCGTCCCACACCCAGTCAAAGGTGCTCTGGCTGGTAGTCTCCACCATGTGCGTGAACAGGGGCTCGCTTGGGGCCTCGGCGGAGCAGATGCCGATGGTCACCGTGGTGGGCTGGGCTGCCAGCTCATCCAGATGGACCCCCCAGGGTCATCGCCTCGGTGCCCGTAGGGCTTCAGCGGGCGGCAGCTACGCGTGCCGGTGGAGTGTGTACGCACATCTGCCGCAAGAAGCCCTTGGGGACCCGGAGCCTACCTTCGAGAATGCTGATGGGCGTCTGCAAGGGCACCTTGTGTCCGTTCACCTTGGCATAGGAACGGGACGGCTCAAAGGTGAGCATGGTGGGCCCCTTCGCCGCTGTCGCCAGGCGGTGACGGTAGTCCCATTTGACCACCCATCCCGCCTCCTCCAGGGTGGCGCGCAGCGGCGCAAGCCCGGGGGGCAAGCGCAGACGTGATCACCAAGCATTCCTTGACCAGCTCGGCATGGTCTGCATAGTGGACGACATGGTACAGGTTGCCTTCCAGATCGACAGCCAGGGGATCGGTGGCGTAGAACGGCATTCCCGGCAGAACCAACTTCACCAGGAACGTACCCGCAGAATCGAACTTGTAGATCACCAAATCCTGGCGGATCGTCACTCCCTCACCCAGGCGAACGTACTGGTCGGGCGTGCGTTCCGGCTCGCGCACCACGTAGATCTCACCTCGGCAATCCACGAAGAGCCCCGGTAGCGCCTGCCATTCATGCGCCACCGGGTCATAGTCTCCCTGAGAGCACTCCTCGGGAGGACGGAGCAGTGCCTCACTCGCGATCCCACCGTCCCTGGTATAGCGAGCCAAGCGGTCGTTCGACTTGGGCCCCCCACTTGACTGGAGACCTTGCGTCAGGCCATCCCAGCCAACAGAATGCCCCGGTAGGGTTCGCTGCAAGACCAGGTCCGCTCCGTAGCGGATCAGGGTCTCGTTCCCCTCGGTCGCGATGGGAGCCGCGCTGAGGAATATCTCGCCTGTCGCGTCAACGCCAGCCACCGTGAACCATGGGGGCCCGGCGAGTGTAACCTGGGCGATCGCTTGGTCCCATATCGACTGTCCTGCCCCCTGCACCTCGGTGCCATCCGTGTCGTATACCGCCAAATGCGCCGGCTGCAGGTCCCATTGGCCCAGTGAGTAGACCATGCGTTCCGAAGGCATAGCGCAGACACTCCAGATGTTGCCCGGCATGTCCATGACTGGAGCGATCTGCCCGGCGCTGACGCGCTTGACCTTGCCCTGCACCTGGTCGAGCAGGTACACGACGTCCGGAACCGGTGCGGCCAGGCCGTACAGGGAGGCACCCTCCTCCGTCTCACTCTCGCCGGGGACGTCGGGGGCCAGCCCCAGCATGCCGAGCTCGTCGCCATAGGGAAGCGCGAGCATCAGCACTGGCTGGTATTCGTGGATGGCCGCCTGGCAGGCAGGCATCGCGAGCACAACCCCAACGAGTGCTACCGCACTCCAGCAGAGTAAACGCCGCATCAATCCTCCTCGCGTGGGGTCGCAGATATGCTATGCGGCCAGGGCAGCAGCGGAGAACGTGAGGAACGCCAGGAGAGTGGAACGAAGGTCAGCCGGTAGCGGCTCATATCTTGCCCCTCCCCAAACAGCGGCTGCCGTCTATGCTACCACCTCCCCGCCCACAAGGGTAGGCCCTGGTGGCCAAGCCGCCCCTCCCTCATCCGGACCGCGACACCCGACACCCGAGACCCGAGACCCTTCCCTCCCCCTTGCCCGATGCCCGATCCCCCTTGGTGCCCCTTGCCCCCCAGCAGCCAGCAGCCACCCTATACCCCAGACCCTGGACCCGCTGCCTCTTGACAGCCGTGGTACACTACAGATAGAACATGCGTTCGGGGGGCCGGCATGGGACAGGCAGGACCTCTTCACTCTGGCCGGGGACGCCACCTCGCGCCTGCCCTCTCCCGCCGCGTAACCGGCTTGCCGGTGACCACCCCCTCTCCCTCCAGCATGCAGCGACCGGTACTTGTCCGCCATCGCTTCGGCCCTCGAAGTGCCGAGCGGACGTGGGGCGAACGCGATCCCTCCGCGAGACAAAGCGAGCCCTTCGCGAGACAAACTGAGGCCAAAGTGAGGCTAACGCGAGACAAAGTGAGACATTCCCGAGACGGAAACGAGACGCTTTCGGCCGCTTTCACGCTCACCAAGGCCGTTCTGCCGTTTCTTGGCGAGGCGACAGGCGACCAGAACCGTCCTCTCCCGGCGGGAGAGGATGGTGGCCGGCTACGCGGGCGGCAGCGGCTCGGAGGGCGAGGCCGGCTTCTCACTCACCCGGGACATGCGGTGGTGCAGGTACCAGGCGCCCACAGCCGCCAGCACTACCAGCAGCAGGGCGAAATGCCCGGCCTGCCGCAGGTAGTGGATGATCCGCCGCCACTCCTCCCCCACCAGGAAGCCGAGCAGCACCCCGATCACCACCCAGGTCCCCGAACCGGCCAGGGTGTAGGCCATGAAGCGGGGGTAGGACATGCGCACCAGCCCCGCCGGCAGCGAGATGATGGCACGCAAGCCGGAGATGAGCCGGCAGATGATCACCGCTTTGCCCCCATAGCGCGCGAACCAGCGCTCGGTCAGGGCCAGCCGGTGCTCGTTGAGCAGGAAGAAGCGGCCGAAGCGGAGGATGAAGGGCCGGCCGCCATAGCGGCCGACACTGTAGGAGATGGTGCTCCCCACCACCACCCCGAGCAGGGCGGCGGCGATGGCCCCGGCCAGGGTGAAACGCCCCTGGGCCACCAGGAACCCGGCGAAGACCAGCGTCACCTCGGAGGGGATGGGGATGCACGACGCTTCCAGGGCCATCAAGGCGAAGACGCCCGGGTAACCGGCCTGCCCGATGATCCGGGTGAGCATGGCCACCACCGCGTCGAGGCTGTGGCTCATGACTCGCCGGCTTCCTCCATGCCCAGCCCCCAGGCCCGCTCCAGCAGCGCGGGGGAATAGCAGCGGAAGGCCACCAGGGTCTCCGTGTTCACGATGCCCGGGATCTTGCCGATGCGCTCGGTGACCACCTCGGCCAGGCGCTCGAAGCGGCGCACCCGCACGATCGCCACCAGGTCAAAGGGCCCGGTGACCGAGTACACCTCGGGCACCTCGGGGATCTCGGTGAGCGCGGCGGCGGTCTCGGGTATGCTCGCCTTCTCGGTGGTGATGAGCACAAACGCGGTGACCATGTCCGACACCACCTCCTCCCGGGGGGCGGTCTGCGGCTTCTCCCCTGTTTGCATGGGCTCCCTCGCTATCGCTCCAGTTCGTACACCGCCCAGGAGCGCCCGATCACCGGGAGGGCGGCGTTGCGCACGGGAATCCCGGACTGCGTGGCGCCCCGCTCCACCCCGTGGTGGGCATGGCCGTGCAGGATGATGTCGGCGCCCACCCGATCCACGGGCTCGGAGAGTAGGCTGCTGCCCAGGAAGGGGTACAACTCCACCGGCTCCCCTTCCAGGGTCTCCGCCACCGGGGAATAATGCAGCACCGCCACCCGGATGTCGGTCTCCAGCGACTTGAGACCATTTTCGAGTTTTGCCGCCTCATCCCTGGTGACGGCAATGAATTCCTTGATCTCCCGCTCCCCAAAGGGGGTGAGACAGCGGGCGCCAAAGCCACCGCAGAAGCCCTTGGTGCCGGTGAATCCCACACTTAGCCCATTGATCTGCAGGCGAGCGGTCTTACCGTTCAGGAGCATGACTCCGGCGTCCTCGAGCAGGTGGGGGATGGAATCGTCATGGCGGCTGTGGACATCGTGGTTGCCCAGCACGGCTATAATTGGAATGGTAACCCGGCGCAACTGCTGGCAGAGGGAACGGGCTTCCTCCAGCAGGCCCTGGCCGGTGAGGTCGCCCGGAAGCACCAGGATATCCGCGACCTCATGCACTTGGTCGAAGTGGTGACGGTAACTGGGCCGCCGCTCAGCATGCCAGTGGATGTCGGCGACCACTGCCAGACGGATTTTGGGCATCAGCGCTCAGTCCCGCCCCGGCCGGCCGGGAACGCTAATGACCTCCTTCTCTCCCGTGGGCCGGCGGATGGGGCGAACCTCCAGCCTGTTTTCCACCATGCGGACCCCTTCTGCCCGGGAGGCAGCGGCGACTGCGGCGGCCGCCTGGGCTTCGCTGTCAACGTGGCCATAGAGGGCGACGACCCCATTGTTCGTGGCGACCCGCAGGTCGAGGGCACTAACGCGCGGATCGTAGGCCAGTTGCTCCCGGACCTTGGTGGTGATCAGATCGTCACTGAGGGTGACGGCCGCCATGGTTCCCCCCTTGCCACCATCTCAGCCCAGAAGCCGGTCCACGAGCCAGGCGAAGAGCAGGATGCTGGCAAAGCCCAGGCCGGCGTCCACCATGATGGTGCGCCTTTGATGTTCCCACATTTCCTTCAAAAGCGCAAAAACAACCACATACAGGAAGGAGCCGGCAGCCACCCCCAGCACAATGCCCAGGGCACCGGCAGGGACCCCGCCCAGGAAGAGCCCCGCGAACGCCCCCAGCCCCGTGGTCAACTCCACCAGGGCGGTGATGGTCACCGCGGCCGCTGGCTTCGCACCAGCGGCCATGGACAGGCTGGCCAGTGACAAGCCCTCGGGGACCTTGTGGTAGGAAACAGCGAGCAGGATCACCGCCCCGAGCGCAGGCAGCGCCTCGTGGCCGGCGGCGATGGCCAGCCCATCCATGAAGGCATGCAGACTGATGGAGATCAGTAGCAGCACCCCCAGCCGCAGATAGCCGCGATCGGCGTCCAGGGCAGTAGCGTTGCAGGCGGGGCAGACCACATAGAGCCAACGCCCGACCGCATAGAAGAGCAGGAAGCCCAGCCCGGCCCCGATCAGGGCCGGGCCCATCCCCGCCATGTGGGCAGCCTCGGGCAGGATCTCCACGGTGCTGACTGCGAGCAGGGCGCCGGCGGCAAAACTGATCAGCCCGCACAGCAGCCGGTGGCTGACCCGGCCCAGGGTGGCAGCCATCACCCCCCCGGCGGTGGCGGCGAGCACGGCCAGCAGCGCCCGCAGCATGATCAGGGCGGTAGTGCTCACTCCGGCTCAGACCCCCGCCGCGGCGCGCAGGCGCCCCATCATTACCGCGAATCCGGGGCCCCGCTGGAACAGCGACGACCCCCCGACCACCATGGTCGCGCCCTGTTGCACCGCGGCGGGGATGTTGGCCTCGCTCATGTTCCCGTCCACCATGATATCCGCCGTCCGCCCTGCCTTGGCCAACAGGCCGGCCACCTGTCCAATCTTGGGTAGGCATGCCGGGATCAGCCGCTGCCCAGCGAAGCCCGGGTTGACAGTCATTACCAACACCAACGCAAGGTCGTCCAGCACGTGCTCGATCGTGCCCACCGGGGTAGCGGGGTTGAGCGCCACCCCAGGCTGGGCACCGCATTCGGCGACCAGGGACAAGGTACGCTGCAGATGGGGACAGGTTTCCACATGTACTACGATGATGTCCGCCCCGGCCCGCGCGAAGTCGGGGATGTAGCGGTCAGGCTGCTCGATCATCAGGTGGGCATCCAACGGCAGCCGGGTGAGTGGCCGCACGGCCGCGATCATATTCGGACCGAAGGTGAGATTGGGCACGAACATGCCGTCCATGATGTCGAAATGCAGGCCGTCAGCCCCGGCGCGCTCCAGCGCCGCCACCTCGTCGGCCAGGTGCGTCAGGTCGGCACACATCATAGAGGGGAAGATCTTCAGTTTCATGCTTTGCTCCGTGCTTGGACAAACTGCTCCAGTGCTGAACGCGTAGGCATCGAGGGCTGGGCGCCAAAGGCAGTCGCCGCCAGCGCCCCCGCGTGGTTGGCGAAACGCGCCGCCGTCACGGGGTCCGCCCCCTCGCACAAGGCGACGGCAAGCGCCGCGGTGAAGGCGTCGCCCGCTGCGGTGGTATCCACCGGCCGGATGGGCACCGCGGGCAGGTGCCGGGCAGGCTCACCGGGGGACTGCACCAGGCAGCCCCGCTCTCCCAATTTCAGCACCACCAGCCGCGCCCCCTGCGCGAGCAGGAGACCGGCCGCCTGCTCGGCTCGCGCCGGGGTATCCGGCGTGATGCCGGTCAGGGCCTCCGTTTCCGTCTCGTTGGGGGAGATCACGTCTGTGAGCGCGACCAGGTCGGCCGGCAACCTGGTGGCCGGGCCGGCATCCATCACCACGCGCACACCCGCCTCCCGGGCGAGCGTGACTGCTCTCCCCAGGGCCGCCAGCGGTACCTCCAGTTGCACCAGCAGCGCGTCGGCGCTCGCAATGGTCCCGGCCAGCCCCCCGGCATGCTCGGGGGTGAGGGCATGGTTGGCACCCGGGGCCACTACGATGCTGTTTTGCCCCGAGGGCTCCACCATGATCAGCGCCACTCCGGTGGGAGCCGTGGCGTCTGTGCCCACGCCGCCCACGTCCACCCCCGCGCCCGCCAGGTGCTCGCGCAACTGGCTGCCGAAGGCATCCGCCCCCACCCGTCCGGCCATGCTGGTGCGGGCCCCCAGGCGGGCACAGGCCACCGCCTGGTTGGCGCCCTTGCCTCCGGGGATGGTGGCGAGGTTGCCGCCCACGACCGTCTGCCCGGGCCTGGGGAGGGCCGGGGTGGAGATCACCAGGTCCATGTTGATGCTGCCAAAGACCAGGAGGTGGGGCATCGCGCTCCTTTCAAGGGCCGCGGGCGGGCCGGCAGGGTTGTTTCTGCCGCCAGGAGGGCTTCCCTCCCTGGGAAGTCGGCAGGAAAGTTGGCGCACCGGGGTAAAGTTTCCCTGGGCCACTCTACCATACAGGAGGAGCCATGCCCGCGGCAATATGCTTGGGGGAATTGCTGGTGGACTTTGTCTCCCAGCGCCTGGAAGCACCCCTGGCTGACTTGCCGCCTTTCCAGGGTGCGGCAGGCGGTGCTCCCGCCAATGTCGCCGTAGGCCTGGCCCGGCAGGGGGTGGAAGCCGGCTTTGTGGGCATGGTCGGCGAGGACCCCTTCGGGGAACACCTTCGGAACACCATGGCGGAAGCCGAGGTGGACACCAGCCGGCTGCTCACCACGCGGGAGGCCCGCACCACCATCGTGTTTGTGGCGCAGCATGCCGACGGACGCAAGGACCTGTGCTTCTACCGCCACCCCGGGGCGGACATGCTACTCTCGCCCCAACACCTGGACCGGGAGTATCTGGGCAGTGCGCAACTGTTCCACTTCGGCTCGGTAAGTTTGAGCGAGAGCCCACAGCGCGAGGCCACGGTAGAGGCGGTGCGTATCGCCCGCGAGGCGGGGGCCCTCATCTCCTACGATCCGAACTGGCGGCCCTGGCTGTGGCGCAACCCGGGGGAGGGGCGCTCGTGGGTGTGGCGGATGATGGACGCCGCGGCCGTGGTGAAACTGGCCGAGGAGGAGTTCGAGTTCGTTACCGGCACCAGCAACCTGGAGGTGGGCTGCCGGCAGATCCTGGACATGGGCCCGCAACTGGTCGTGGTAACTAAAGGGGCGGCGGGGTGCTACTATCAGACCCGGCGGGTGCAGGCCAGTGTCCCCGGTTTCCAGGTGGAGGTGGTGGACTCGCTGGGGGCGGGCGACGGCTTTACGGCGGCGATGCTCGCTCGGCTGCTGGGGGGCGGCCCGCCCGGCGAGATGAGCCGGCGGGAGTTGGACGCCGTGATGACCTGGGCCAACGCCGCGGGCGCGCTCACCTGCCTGGGCAATGGGGTCATCCCCTCTTTGCCCACCACCGACCAGGTCTCCCAGTTCCTGGACGAGAGGGTCCCCCATGGCGAATGACCAGCAACTGGTCGAATACCTGCGCCGCTCCTACGTCGCGGTGGACGGGCTCTGGTTCATGAAATTAGAGGAGGACCTGGGGTTCTCGGGGGCCCTGGAGTACGACCGGCGGGTGTGGTCAATCCTGCCCAAGATCCAGGCGCGCAAGGCCAAGGAACTCCTGAACCTGGGCAACGGTCCGGAGGCCCTGGCGCAGGGAATGGCGCTCTCCTGCCAGGCAGAGGAGATGACGGCCGATTTCCAGCAGCAGGAGGGCGGGCTGGAGGTCACGGTCACCGGCTGCCCCTGGGTGCGGATGCTTGAGAAGTCCGGCCGCCTGCACCTGGCAGTGCCCGTGGCCAAGGCCATTTGCACGGTTACCTTTGCCGCCTGGGCCCGGGAGTTTGGCATGCACTTCGCCCTGGAGGAGATGGCCTGCGAGCAGCAGCACTGCCTGCTCAGGTTCTCCCCACCTTCAGACTGAGAGCACGCGCTCCAGCCCGGCCTCCAGCGAGAGCATCGGGGTATGCAGGCACTGCCGGGCCCGCGCGCAATCCAGGGTAGCATCTCGCGGGCGGGGCGCCTTGGTCGCCGCGTCCGTCGCGGTTTGCACCTGGATCAGGCTCTCGTCGGCTTTCATCCGCCGTGCGATGCGCAGCGCCAGGTCCCTGCGGGTGACTTTGTCCGTTCCGGCCAGGTGCATGAATCCCAGGTAGTCACCTACCGCCAGTTCAAGCAGAGCGTCACGCACCGTGAGCACGTCCACCGGGGTGCGCAGTTCGCTCTCGCTATGGGCGGTGGGCTTGCCCTCACGCAGGGCACCAAGCAGGCGCTCCAGGTAGGCGGGAGGCCCGGGAAGCGCGGGTAGGCCGTAGACCATGGAGAGCCGGGTGATTACCCAGGAGAGCACGGTGGACTGCACGATGCCCTCCATGGCCACCTTGGTCTGGCCGTAGCGGTTCACCGGTGCCGGCCGGTCATCCTCGGTGTACCCCCCCTTCTCGCCGTCAAAGACGGTGTCGGTGGAACAGGCAAGCATGCGGGCGCCGTGATCGGCAGAGCACTGGGCTATGTGTCGGGAGCCCTCCACGTTCACCCGCCAGGCCAGTTCCGGCTGCTTCTCGGCCTGGTCAATGTTCGAGATGGCGCCGCAGTGGATGACCACCTCCGGCCGTGCCTCGGCAAACAGCGCCTGCACGGCGTCCAGGTTGGTGATATCCGCAACCCGCCACTGCACCTGGGGCAGGGGGAGGGGTGCCGGCACCACGTCGCTCACCCAGACCTCGTGGCCCAGGGTGGGGGCATGGACCGCGAGGTTACCGCCGACAAGGCCGGTCCCGCCGGTGATAAGGATACGCATGTTGACTCCTTCGCAAGGGGCTTGAGGAGTGACTTCGGCGGCGGGGGTGCGGTCTCCTGGCCGGGGGCCGGCAATGAAAAAGGCCGACCGCGCTTGCGGCCGGCCTGAGAATAATCCCGGCGACGTCCTACTCTCCCACCCCCTTTCAGGGGCAGTACCATCGGCCCTGGGGGGCTTAGCTTCTCTGTTCGGAATGGGAAGAGGCGTACCCCCCCCGGCATGGTCACCGGGAACTTGGGAACCGAAAGGGATGAGTGGGTAATGCTTAGCAGCCGGGTCCGGCTGCGCCCGAAAGGAACGGGGATTGAATGAGGTCAAGCCCTCGACCGATTAGTACTGGTAAGCTTAACGCATTGCTGCGCTTACACATCCAGCCTATCGAGCAGGTTCTCTTCCTGCGGTCTTACCCGGTTAACCCGGTGGGAAGTCTGGTCTTGGGGCGAGCTTCGCGCTTAGATGCTTTCAGCGCTTATCCCTTCCGAACATAGCTACCCAGCGTCTGCCCCTGGCGGGACAACTGGCACACCATTGGTTCGTCCACTGCGGTCTTCTCATACTAGCAGCAGCTCCCCTCAAACTTCCTACGCCCACGATGGATAGGGACCGAACTGTCTCACGACGTTCTGAACCCAGCTCGCGTACCGCTTTAATGGGCGAACAGCCCAACCCTTGGGACCTTATACAGCCCCAGGATGCGACGAGCCGACATCGAGGTGCCAAACCTCCCCGTAGCTGTGAACGCGTGGGGGAGATAAGCCTGTTATCCCCGGGGTAGCTTTTATCCGTTGAGCGACAGCGCTACCATTAGCAACTGCCGGATCACTAGGCCCGACTTTCGTCCCTGCTCGACCAGTAGGTCTCGCAGTCAAGCTCCCTTGTGCCCTTATACTCTGCGTGCGATTTCCAACCGCACTGAGGGAACCTTTGGACGCCTCCGTTATCGTTTGGGAGGCGACCGCCCCAGTCAAACTACCCACCTGATACTGTCCCGCGACCCGATCAGGGCTGCGGTTAGAATCCCGAGATCTCGAGGGTGGTATTCCAAGGTTGCCTCCACCCGGACTGGCGTCCGGGCTTCACCGGCTCCCACCTATCCTCTACACGAAACCCCAAAATTCAATACCAAGCTGTAGTAAAGCTCCACGGGGTCTTTCCGTCCGATCGTGGGTAACCTGCATCTTCGCAGGTGTTACAATTTCGCCGAGCCCCTCGTCGAGACAGCGCCCAAGTCGTTACTCCATTCGTGCAGGTCGGAACTTACCCGACTAGGAATTTCGCTACCTTAGGACCGTTATAGTTACGGCCGCCATTCACCGGTGCTTCAATTCAGAGCTTCGGGCTTGCGCCCTGACCCCTCCTCTTAACATCCCGGCATTGGGCAGGAGTCAGCCCCTATACCTCGCTTTTCAGCTTGGCAGAGACCTGTGTTTTTGTTAAACAGTCGCTTGGGCCATTTCACTGCAACCCCCCAGCCCTTGCCGTGCGAGACGGCTCAAGCCAGAGGGCACCCCTTCTCCCGAAGTTACGGGGCCATTTTGCCGAGTTCCTTGACGAGGGTTCTCTCGCGCGCCTTGGCATCCTCTGCCCGCCTACCTGTGTCGGTTTGCGGTACGGTCACCTGGTGACTCACTAGGGGCTTTTCTTGGCCGCGGGTCACACCAGTTGGTTGGCCCGAAGGCCGCCTTCCTCACACCCCTGAGGGCGATCGGGCGGATTTTCCTACCCGGCCCCTGCAGGCATGAACGCACATCCAGCAGTGCGCTGGCACACCCCGCGGCGTCCCCCCATCGTGTCTTGGTCGTCACCCGGTGGCGCCGGAATATCAACCGGCTGTCCATCGCCTACGCCACTGGCCTCGGCTTAGGACCGGCTAAACTTAGGAGGACGAACCTTCCCTAAGAAACCTTAGGCTTTCGGCGAGAGAGATTCTCACTCTCTTTTTCGCTACTTATACCGGCATTCGCACTTCTGCCTCGTCCAGGAGTCCTTCCGGTCTCCCTTCGACCTACTACAGAACGCTCCCCTACCGCCGGAACCACAGGTTCCGACTCGCGGCTTCGGTATCAGGCTTGAGCCCCGTTGGATTTTCGGCGCCGAACCACTCGACCAGTCCGATATTACTCGTTGTTTAAAGGATGGCTGCTTCTAAGCCAACCTCCTGGCTGTTTGGGCGATTCGACCTCCTTTACCACTTAGCCTGATTTAGGGACCTTAGCCGGCGATCTGGACTCTTTTCCTTTCGACCACGAAGCTTATCCCCCGTAGTCTGACTCCCGGGCTGGACATCACGGCATTCGGAGTTTGATTGGGTTCAGTAACGCGGTGGCGCCCCTAGCCCATTCAGTGCTCTACCTCCGTGAAGCATCACCCGAGGCTAGCCCTAAAGCTATTTCGGGGAGAACCAGCTATCTCCAGGTTCGATTGGCATTTTACCTCTACCCACAGCTCATCCGAGCCGTCTTCAACCGACACCGGTTCGGGCCTCCACGAGGGGTTAGCCTCGCTTCACCCTGTCCATGGGTAGCTCACCTGGTTTCGGGTCTGCTGCACACCACTAAGTCGCCCTGTTCGGACTCGCTTTCGCTGCGGCTGCTCCCCAGAGGGGATTAACCTCGCGATGCACAGCAACTCGCCGGTTCATTCTGCAAAAGGCACGCAGTCACGCCTCGGCCTTGCGGCCGGATAGCGCTCCCACTGCTTGTAGGCATACGGTTTCAGGTTCTATTTCACTCCCCTCCCGGGGTGCTTTTCACTTTTCCCTCACGGTACTTGTTCGCTATCGGTCAGAAGCAGTATTTAGCCTTAGGAGATGGGCCTCCCGGATTCACACAGGGTTTCTCGTGTCCCGTGTTACTTGGGTACCCGGTCCAGGGAGTCCCACGATTGTCGCCTACGGGGCTCTCACCCTCTATGGCGTAGCCTTTCCAGGCAACTTCGGCTAACCGTGGGATTGGTAACTCCCCGGCGGCTTCACAGCGCCGCCCAACCGGGCCCCACAACCCCGCCACCACAACGCCTGTGAGCTGTCACGTGGCGACGGTTTGGGCTGTTCCCCGTTCGCTCGCCGCTACTGAGGGAATCGCGGTTGCTTTCTTTTCCTCGGGCTACTGAGATGTTTCAGTTCGCCCACTTGCCTCCCGGAGCCTATGTGTTCAGCACCGGGTAACCTCCCATAACGGAGGCTGGGTTGCCCCATTCGGGAATCTCCGGATAAACCTGCTTGCGGCTACTCCCGGAGCGTTTCGTCGCTTGCCACGCCCTTCATCGGCTGCTTCTGCCAGAGCATCCACCGTACGCCCTTTGTAGCTTGACCTCAATCCAATCCCCCTTCCTTCCGGTCGGAGGGGATCGGGTCCTCGCCTTCCTGACGCGCCGGATCTACTACTCTCGGCTGCATTGCATTACCCAGTTCTCATCCACTATTCGGTTGTCAAAGTGCTCGCCCCCGCCGAGGGGGCACAAATAAGCAGTTTACCAGAACTCACACCCGCCGTCAACACCCTCCCGCCGCCAACATCTCGGACTACCCGGGCAGGTGGTGGAGGCGAGCGGACTCGAACCGCCGACGTCCTGCGTGCAAAGCAGGTGCTCTCCCAGCTGAGCTACGCCCCCACTATGGAAAGTGGTGGGCGCTGGTGGACTCGAACCACCCACCTCTGCCTTATCAGGGCAGCGCTCTAACCAACTGAGCTAAGCGCCCGCGCACGACGCCATTGTACCACGGTTCGCCCCGGTGCGCTATCCCGGCCTTCCGCCGGGGTGCGGGGCGTCTGTCATCCTCTCAAGGTGCAACCGTTCGCTGGGCACCCACACAAAAGAGGCGGGGACGGCCCCGCCTCTTGCGGATCCATCCCAATTCCTGCCCCGGTTTACGTGGGCTGCTGCCTCGTGTGTATGACCTCCCGCACGGGTCGCGGATACCCTGAAAACTGAACAGTGACAGATGCACAATCGACCTAGGAGGCAGGTGGGAGACGGGGTTGCCCCCGGCCCACCAGTGCTCCTTAGAAAGGAGGTGATCCAGCCGCACCTTCCGATACGGCTACCTTGTTACGACTTAGCGCCAATCGCCGACCGCACCTTCGGCAACTCCCTCCCTTGCGGGTTGGGCCGTCGACTTCGGGTGCAGCCGACTCTCATCGCTTGACGGGCGGTGTGTACAAGGCCCGGGAACGTATTCACCGCAGTATTGCTGACCTGCGGTTACTAGCGATTCCGACTTCACGGAGTCGAGTTGCAGACTCCGATCCGAACTGAGAGCGGTTTTTTGGGATTTGCTCCACCTCGCGGTCTTGCTTCCCTTTGTACCGCCCATTGTAGCATGTGTGTAGCCCAGGGCGTAAGGGGCATGCTGACTTGACGTCATCCCCACCTTCCTCCACATTGCTGCGGCAGTTTCGTATGAGTGCTCGGCTTCACCCGTTAGCAACATACGATGAGGGTTGCGCTCGTTGCGGAACTTAACCCAACATCTCACGACACGAGCTGACGACAGCCATGCACCACCTGTCTTGCGGCTCCCTTGCGGGCACCCCAGCCTTTCAGCCGGGTTCCGCAGATGTCAAGCCCTGGTAAGGTTCTGCGCGTAGCGTCGAATTGAACCACATGCTCCACCGCTTGTGCGGGCCCCCGTCAATTCCTTTGAGTTTCAACCTTGCGGCCGTACTCCCCAGGCGGGTCACTTAATGCGTTGGCTGCGGCACTGGGGGGGTCGATACCCCCAACACCTAGTGACCATCGTTTACAGCCAGGACTACCGGGGTATCTAATCCCGTTCGCTCCCCTGGCTTTCGCGTCTCAGCGTCAGTTGCGGTCCAGAAAGCCGCCTTCGCCACGGGTGTTCCTACCGATCTCTACGCATTTCACCGCTACACCGGTAGTTCCACTTTCCTCTCCCGCACTCAAGCGCACCAGTATCGGCCGGCCTCCCCGAGTTGGGCCCGGGGCTTTCACAGCCGACTAAGCACGCCGCCTACACGCTCTTTACGCCCAGTAATTCCGGACAACGCTCGCCCCCTCCGTATTACCGCGGCTGCTGGCACGGAGTTAGCCGGGGCTTCCTCAGTAGGTACCGTCATCATCTTTCCTACCAACAGGGCTTTACAACCCGAAGGCCTTCATCGCCCACGCGGCGTCGCTGCGTCAGGGTTTCCCCCATTGCGCAAGATTCCCAACTGCTGCCCCCCGTAGGAGTCTGGGCCGTGTCTCAGTCCCAGTGTGGCCGGCCACCCTCTCAGGCCGGCTACCCGTCGTCGCCTTGGTAGGCCGTTACCCCACCAACTAGCTGATAGGACGCAAGCCCATCCACGCCCGGGTTGCCCCTTTCCCCACTGCCCCATGCGAGACTGTGGGCATATCCGGTATTAGCCCCGATTTCTCGGGGTTATCCCGGTGGCCTGGGTAGGTCGCTCACGTGTTACTCACCCGTCCGCCGCTGAAGTCATACTCGGATTGCTCCTTGTATGCCCTCCGCTCGACTTGCATGTTTTAGGCACGCCGCCAGCGTTCGTCCTGAGCCAGGATCAAACTCGCCATGGAATTGTTTAGAGATCCAGGCCGAAACCTGGTCCCACCTCAACCATGAGCATCGCCGTACACCGGGCATCCCCGGCCTCGGGGGCTTTCACCGCTACCCCGCACGGCTCTGGCTTCCTCTTTGGCATGTGCATGTCACTGTTCAGTTTTCAAGGTGCCCCGACCCCGCCCAGACAACAAAACAGAGAGGCCCTCCACTCCTGGCCCCTCTGGTCGTCGCCAGACTTCCAAGGTCCGTCAGCAGCTGTTTATTATACCAGCCGGATGGAGCCTGTCAACCCTGCCGCGGAAGGGGTGTGCGAAATGGCCGCTGAGCGGAACGAGTTCATGGCCTGGCTGGAGGGCTGGCTGGCCGCCCGGCCCACGTTGAGCATGGAGGACCTGGTGGCGCACGCGGGGGGCCCGGAGGGAGTGGGCATCTTCTGCACCGACATGACCGAGTGCTTCACCCGTACCGGCCGCCTGGCCAGCCCCCGCATTGCCGGTATCATCCCGGCCATCGTCAACCTTTTCACCCGGGCGCACGAGGTGGGCATCACCACCTTCCTGCTCACCGAGGACAGTCACCCGCCCGACAGCCCGGAGTTCGACGCGTACGGCCCCCACTGTATCACCGGCACCCCGGAGTCACGCACCATCCCCGAACTGACCGGGCTGCCCTTCGCCCACCTGCTGCGCATCATCCCCAAGCGCACCCTCAACCCCGCGCTGTTCTCGGACCTCTGGCCCTGGCTGGAGCAGCATGGGGTGCCGCCGGTGGCCATCGTGTGCGGCAACTGCACGGATATCTGCGTCTACCAACTGTCCTTGCACATGCGCAACTGGGCCAACGGCATGGGCCGGCACGCCCGGATCGTGGTGCCCGCCGACTGCGTGCAGACCTACTCCGTCTCCACCACCATCGCCGCCCAGGTGGGAGCCCTCCCCCACCCCGGCGACTTCCTGCACCAGGTCTTCCTCTACCACCTGGCGCTGAATGGGATGGAGGTGGTAGCAGCAGTGGCGTACGGTCTCGGGGCTCGCGGCTCGGGGCTCGGGTGAGGGAGGGCAGGCGGCACTGGGCATGAGGCATCCGACCCCACCCCCCTCTCCGCCAGCAGATAGGGGAGCACGGCCTGCGGCAGAGGGATGGGCCCAATGAACAGAGGGAGCGAGATTTCTCGGCGGGGATCCCTCGCTGCGCTCAGGATTACCGCTCGAAATGACACAACGGCGCCACGAGCAGAAGAAAGGCCCCCCGGGCGGAGGGCCTTTCACACCTACCAAGCGGGAACACGGGTGACTACAGCGTCATCTCCCAGCCGCGGCGGGTGTTCTGCCGGGAGACGTAGCGGTCCACCTCGGGCATGTTGGGAGAGCGCATGGCCTTGGAATCCCACTGGATGCTCTTGCCCACGCCGGCCTTGATGGCGAGGCTGCCCAGGTGCACCACCTCGGTGAAGGGGGCTGAATAGTCGAAGTTGGAGCCGGGCAGGGGGCCGCCCTTACAGGCCCGGATGAACTCCGCGTAGGCGCCGCCCTCCACCCGGGGGATCACCTCGTCGGGTAACTTGAAGTCTTTCATGCGCTCGTCGGGCAGTAAGCGGGTGCCGTCACCGTAGCAGCCAGTGGTGGCAATGCCCTTCTCCCCCACAAAGTAAGAACCGTTGTCACCGTCGCCCAGCCGGGTGCCCGCGGGGATACCGGCCGGCATGGGTGGCAGCAGCCCGCCGTCGTACCAGTACACGGTGACCGGGGGCAGGGTTTTGCCATGCCAAGCCACGTTGTACTTCTCCCGGAACGGCCGGGCCGGGAAATCGTACTTGATCACGGACTTCATGGGCGGTGATTCCGGGGTGGCGCCCTCCATGCGCACGCACTCAACTGCCGTGGGCGTGCCCAGTTGCAGCGCCCAGTAGGCGGGGTCCATGATATGACAGGCCATGTCGCCCAGCGCTCCGCAACCAAATTCCCACCAACCACGCCAATCCCACGGCGCGTAGCCGCGGTTGTAATGGCGGTAAGGGGCGGGTCCCAGCCACAGATCCCAGTCGAGGTTCTCAGGTACGGCCTGCGAGGGCAATTTCATGGCCGCCCCTTGCTCCCAGACCGGCCGGTTGGTCCAGATGTGGGCCTCCCGGACAAAACCGATGGCATCGGACCACAGGATCTCGCACAACTGGCGCACGCCGGCGCCGGCATGGCCCTGGTTGCCCATGGCGGTCACCACCTGGTACTTGTGGGCGGCCTTGCGCAATAGTTGAGCCTCGGCGATGGACCAGGTGAGGGGCTTTTGCACCCGGACGTGGATACCGCGTTGCATGGCCCAGAGCGCGGCAATGGCGTGGGTATGGTCCGGGGTGGAGATGGTAACCGCGTCCAATTTCTCCTTGTCGAGCATCACCCGGAAGTCACGGTAGCGGCGGGCGTGGGGAAAGTCGTTGAAGGTGTCGGCCGCCCGGTCCCAGTCCACGTCACACAGGGCCACGATGTTTTCGCTGGCCATGTTGTGGATATCTCCGCTGCCCATGCCGCCGGCGCCGATGGCCGCCACGTTCAGCTTCTCGTTGGGGGATACCCGCCTCCGGGCGGCGGGGGAGGCGGTCGCCCCGGACAGGCCCGCCACCGCCAGAGCGCTTCCCACCAGGAACGTGCGCCGGGTGAAACCATTGTCAGCCATAGGTGCATCCCCTCTCTTCGGGCCTGCGCCCGGCAAGTTGACTGGAACGGCAGCCCTATCCTGGCCGCCGACAATGCACTTCTGAGCGAACGTCCGGTTCCCTGCCGGGAGTGACGGTGAGATTTCCTGCTATCCGGGGAAGGGGTCGGGGGGAAGCTGCCTGGGGTTATCAGGGGGGGCTACCGTCTCCCCCGCTGCTCGGAGCAGGGAATGCGCAGGGCGAGGCGGTACTTGGCCACCGTGCGGCGGGCCAGGTGGTGGCCGCGGGTGGCCAGGATCTGGCAGAGTTGCTGGTCAGTGAGGGGATGGTCGGGGCTCTCCCGGTTGATCAGTTCCTCGATCTGGCTCTTGATGCTCAGGCCGGGGGAAAAGAAATAGTCCAAGGGGACAATGCGGTTGCTGGGGGGCGGGAGCAGGACGAACTTGTTGGCGATGGCGCGGCTGATAGTGGACTCGTGCTTGGCCATCAGCCGGGCGACCTTGGTGCGGGTCATGGGCTGCAGGCGGTCTTCGGAGCCGGTGTCGAGGAAGGGCCGCTGCAGGGAAACGATGCACTCGGTTACCTGGCGCAGGGTACGGCGGCGCATGCGCAGGCTCTGGATGAACCACTCGGCCCGCTGCACGCTCTCGACCGCGGACTTCCACTCGGCGAGGGCGCCGGGGTCGTGCTGGGCACGGCGGCGCAGTTCACGATAGGGCTCGGCCACGCGCAGGATCAGGTCGCTGGATTCGAGCACCTCCACCTTGTACTCGTCGAGCACCGCATGGATGCGCACATCGGGGCGCACCGCAATCTCCGGGCTGCCGGGTAGGAGGGCACCTGTGGGGTGGAACTGGTTGCCGGGGTAGGGATTGAGGTTGGCGACAATGAAAGCGACCGCCTCTTCCACGGCTTCCTGGGTGACACCGAGGTCGAGGGCAATACGGCTATAGGCATGCCTGCCCAGTTCATGCCAATACTCCCGGACTATGCGCTCGGCGAGGGGGTCAACTTCCTGCTCGGCGGCGAGTTGGCGGATCTGCACCAGCAGGGCTTCCTGCGGCGTGCTGCTGCATACGCCGACCGGATCCAGCAGCTGCAACGCCGCCTGCACGCGGGTGATTTCCGGGAGGGAGGCCCCTGCCTGCAGTGCGAGGTCGGCCAGACTGGAGTCGAGCAGGCCGCGGTCGTTGGTGTCGGCGATGAGCACCGCGGCGAGTGGGTAGTCAGCCCGGGGCAGGGCCACATGTGCCTGCATGCGCAGGTGGTCGGACAGGGTCACGGGCAACTCGGCCCGGGCGAAGGGGTCGTAAGGCTCGTCGGGCTCGGGGCGGGATGGGTACTCGGTTTCCTCCCTGGGCAGCGCCGGCACGCCGCCGCACACGGTACAGCGGCTGCCGCGCAGGTAGGAGTGGCAGATAGGACAGAGCCGCTCGTCGGATATTTCCAGCGCGGGGTTGAGGGAGAGTTCTTCCTCCACGCGTTGCTGCAGTTCGACTCCTGACATTTCGAGCACGGAGCCGGCAGCGATGAGTTTGGCGCCCATGCGCTGGCGAGTGGCGACGCGGGCGACCTGCTGGTATCTCATGGCAGCCCCCCTTCGGTGCCGGCCAGGCGGCCGAGCGTCTGGGCCTCGGGGGGCTGCTCGAAAGCGACCCCGACCAGGTGGCCTTCAGGGATGGGGCGCAGCCAGACGCAGCGAGCGCGCGCCTGTATGCTCTCAGCATCCCACAGCACGACCGTGCCCAGGGGCAGGGGCGCCTGCACTACCGCCTGCAGGCCGCTGCGGCTGATATCCCGAAGCGCCGCGGCGTGCTCGGTCCCATTGACGTGGAAGCGGCACGGGCCGCTGGTCTCGACGCGCCCGTGGCGCCGGCGCTCGAGGTGGCTAAGCATCTGCGGCTGGGTGATGAGCAAGCAGGCGGTGCGAAGGTGGAAGGTGTTGGCGATGACCTCGCTGGCGAACTGATACCAGCCCTCCGGCCGGCCGAAGCCGACGTTGATTTCGGCCCCTGCGGATACGGGCAGCGGGAGGCCAGCGGCCAAGGGGGCGGCAATCAGCAGCGCCGAGGCCCGCACCGCCAGCAAGGTCGAGGGGAAAGAGCCGCTGCAGGCAGGGTCGCGCAGCTCGACCCAGAGGGGCTGGGCGACGCCCAGGATCTCGGCGAGGGTGCCGGCGCGAGGCTCCGCGGCGGCAAGGCACTTGATGATGGCGGGCAGGCAGGCGGCGGCCGGCCATTCCTGCCAAACGGCGGTAGCCCCGGAGGCCATCACCCGCTCGGCCAACCCGGGGTCGCCATGGGTGTAAACCACCAGGGGCACGCGCGACCCGGTGGCCCGCAGTCCGGCAAGCAACGCCACCAGGCGGCTGCTGCCGAGGGCGCTATCGAGGACGACCAGGTGCCAGGACTGACCGGAGGCGAGCCGGAAGGCGTCGTCCAGGGTGTCCGCCAGGTGCGGTTCGAACCCGGCGCGGTGGAGGCAGCTTGCGGCCAGGTCCAGGAATACCGCATCGCGGGTGGCAAGCAGCAGTTTCTTGCTCGCTGTGCTCATGTGACTGTCTTCAGGCGACTCGAAGAAGCAAGAATCGTGCCACAGAGCGGGACACTTATGCAGCACCGCCTTCCGGGCCCAGGCGCTTGAGGTAGTTGCGCAAGCGGGCGGGGGTAGTGCCCAGGCTGCGGGCGGCACGGACGACGTTGCCGCCGCAGGCACGCAGGGCATGCTCGACGGCGGCAGGCTCGAGCGCGGGCCGGGAGGGAGTGGGAGGGGCCGGGCGCTCGTCGGGGAAGCAGACGATCTTGGCGGGAAGGAGGTCAGCGGTCATAACCTTGGTGTCGGGCTCGGCCATGACCACCGCATGCTCGATAGCGTTTTCCAGTTCCCGCACGTTGCCCGGCCAGGGGTAGCGGCACAGCGCTGCCATCACCTGGGGGTCCACTTCGGCCAGGTGCCTGTCATTCTGGGCGTTGTACTTACCCAAGAAGTGCTGGATGAGCACCGGGATATCGCCTGCGCGCTCCCGCAGTGGGGGGAGGTGGATCTGCACCACCTGCAGGCGGTAATAGAGGTCCTGCCGGAACTGGCCTGCGTGCACCGCGCGCTCCAGGTCGCGGTTGGTGGCGGCGATCATGCGCACGTCCACCTTGATAGTCTTGGTGCCGCCGACGCGCTCGAATTCGCGCTCCTGGAGCACGCGCAGCAGTTTCAGTTGCAGATTGGGGCTGATATCCCCGATCTCGTCGAGGAAGAGGGTGCCACCGTTGGCCAGTTCGAAGCGGCCCTGGCGCTGGGCGATGGCTCCGGTGAAGGAGCCCCGCTCGTGGCCAAAGAGTTCGCTTTCCAGCAGGTCGGAGGAGAGGGCGGCACAAGCGACGGCCACGAAGGGGTTGCCGCGGCGCTGGCTGTTGGCATGGATAGCGCGGGCGATGAGTTCCTTGCCAGTGCCAGATTCGCCGCGCACCAGCACGGTGGCGCGACTGGGCGCCACCTTCTGCACCACGTGAGCCACTTCGTCGCGCCACCGCCCCTGACCAACGATAAGATCGAAGTTGAAAGCGGGGCGACTGCGGGAAGGCCGGGGGGGGGAAGCAGCCTCGGGCGGTGGCAGTTCGCGGGAGGCCAGGGCCGAGCGCACCACCTCTTTCATCTCGTCCATGTCAAAGGGCTTGGCCAGGTAGTTATAAGCCCCCAGTTTGATGGCATCTACTGCGGTCTTGATGGTGCCGTAAGCGGTCATCATGACCACGGGGATGTGGGGGTAACTCTCGCGCACGTGCCGCAGCAACTCCACCCCAGAGACCTTGCGCATGATCACGTCGGTGAGCAGGAGGTCGACACGGTGGGCCTGCAGCAGGGTGAGCGCCTCCTCGCCATCCTTGCCCACCAGGACCTGGTAGCCTTCCTTGCGGAGTACGGTGGAGACCACCTGGCAGAGGTTGGGTTCGTCGTCGGCGATCAGGATGCAGGCGGGCTGGTCCATGGGATCCCCTGTGTTGCTGCCAAGTAACGTGATACCTCATCCCGTCAGTCGCCGGGGAAGAGCTGCAACTGCCCGGCGGCAGTCAAGGCCCAGGCCAAGTCTGGCTCTTGAGGGGGTGCCGCCGCTGCCACCACGGCCTGCTGCCCGGGCCCCGGCAACAACACCCGGCAGGTGGTGCCGCGGCGCACCTTGCTGGTGATTTCCACTGTCCCGCCGTGGGCTTCCACAATCTTGCGCACGATGGCCAGCCCGAGGCCGGTGCCCTTGGTCTTGGTACTATAGAAGGGCTTGAACACCTCTTCCAGGGCCTCCGGGGGGATGCCGCATCCGGTGTCTGCGACCTCCACTTGCACGCCCCCCTCCCCATGGGGGCGGGCGGTGATGGTGATGGTGCCGGGGCCATCAATGGCCTGCACCGCGTTAAGGAGGAGGTTAAGGAAGACCTGGACCAACTCGTCCCGGTCGGCATTCAGATCGGGCAGGTGGTCAATATGCTGCTCCAGGCGGATGCCCTGCTCGTCAAGGTGCGGGCCCACCAGTTGCAGGGTGCGGTCGAGCACCCCAGCGATGGAAGTAGGCTGCATGGAGAGGGTGGAGGGGCGGGCAAAACTCAGGAAGTCGGAGGTGACCTTGGAGAGCCGGTCGCACTCTTCGTTGATGATCCCGGCGAACTGGTCGATCAACCCCTCGCCCTGGTATTCCTTGCGCAGGAACTGGGCGGCGGTCTTGATGGCGCTGATGGGGTTGCGGATTTCGTGGGCCACGTTGGCGGCCAAGCGCCCGACGGTGGCCAGTTGATCCATGCTGGCCACGCGCTCTTCCATTTCTTGCCGCTCGGTAACGTCCTCGATGAGCAGCACCGAACCCATGGGGGCGCCGGAATCATCCCGCAGTGGGCTGCAGGAGATGGTCAGATAGCGGCTGCCCTCTTGCCCTTTCAGGCGCACGGCATGGCCGGCTACGGCCTCTCCGGTGGCCGTAACCCGCCGCACCAGCAAGGGGATGCCGGCGGCTGCCGCGCCCCGGCGGCGGGCCACTTCGTCGATCACCGCATCGAGCGTGCGCCCGGTGGTGCGCGAGGCGGGATAGCCCAAGATACGCTCGGCGGCGGGGCTCCACATGACCACCTTGCCCTCGTTATCGAGTCCGATCACGCCGGCCAGCATGCTTTCCAGGATGTTGTCGGTGTAGCGGCTCAGGGTGCCGAGTTTCTGGATAGCGCGATAGATGGCGGCCGCCTGGGAGCCGACGATTGAGAGTAACTTGACCTGATCCTCGGAATAGGGCCGGCTGCGGGCATGCGCCCGCACGGAGAGCACCCCCAAGCAATGCTGCTCGATGACCAGGGGCACGGCAACCAGGGAGCTGACCTGCCCCGGGGACTCGAGCGCGCGGCTGGAGAGGAAGGCTTTGCTTTCCCTGGCAACCCAATGGCAGATGTCACGCTCGGCGGGGTCGACTGCACCCGATTCCATGCCGCGGGCGGCGATCAGCCGCAGGCGGCTGCCCTCCCCCTCCCAGAGGTAGATGGCCGCCTGGTCGAAATCGACCATGGACCCGATGATGTCGAGGGCCGAGGAGAGGGCGGAGGCGAAATCGGTGGCCCCGCTGATCTGCTCGCAGAGCCGGTAGAGCGCACTCACCTCCAACGACTGCTGGAGGGCGGCCTCCCGGTAGTCGAGCGCCTGCTTGACAATGGCCCCCGCGTGCTGGGCCAGCAGGTGCACGGCCTGGAGCCGAGCCTGGGGCAAGGGGGTTGTGACCGGATAGACCACCGCACCCAGGCTGCGACCATCGGCCATCAGCCGGGCCACCAAGGCCTCGGAGGCGTGCCAGTCCTCAAGTAGAGTCAGCAAGGGGGGATGGGCTGCGGTCTGCAGCAGCGCCGCGCCGGAGACCCCGGCCAGCACCTGGGCGGCAGCGGAATCGGGCGTAAGCCAGTGCAGACGGCAGTGGCGAGGGAGGCGCAGCGAAGGGCGGGGGCTCCAGGCCTGGGCGTCCAGGGCAAGGAGGGCCCGCTGGGTGCCGGCCAGGCCTTTGCCGGCCTCTGCCAGGGCCGCAAGGACGGCTTCCGGCTGCAGGGAGGCGGACATGCGCTGGAGAGCCTGCTGCACCAGGTTGAGTTCGGCGAGGTGGGAGGAAAGTGACTCGTAGGCTGCGGCATGCTGGAGCGAGGGGGCGACGCCCTGCAAGAACCTGGACAGCAGCCGGGCCTGCCCATTCTGCAGGCCCCCCGGGCAGGTGACCTGAAGTACCCCCACGACCTGGCCCCCGGCGAGGATGGGCAATGCGCTGCACTCCGCCTCCCGCTGCCGGCGCCCCCCGGCAAGGGCGGCGTAGGCCTGGGGGCTGGGCTGCGCCTCGGCAGGGTACCCGGGCACGAGTTTGCCATCGCGGGCGAGCAGGACGGCACACGGAGCGCCCGACAACTCGGCGGCGCCGCGGGCCACCAGCCGGCACACTTCTGCGAGCCGGCGGGCGGTAGCGGCGGCGCAGGCGGCCTGGGAAACCGCACTCATTTCGCGAAGCATGCCGGCGCTGCGCTGGTAGAGGATGGCATTTTCCACACAGGGGGCAAGTTGCCCGGCGAGACCGACTGCCAGGCGCAGGTCCGACTCGGAAAAGGGCCGCCGACCCTTGCTCTTGCTCCTGTTCAGGCTGACCACTCCCTCCACTGCGCCGCCTACGTGGATGGGGACGCAGATAGAGGAGCCAATGCCGGGGCGAGGGATGAAGGAGAGGCCGGCGAGCCGGGGATCGTGGCGGGGATCATTGAGCAGCAGCGGCTCGCCAGTGCGCAAGACGTAAGAGGCGATGCCCTCGCCCGGGCGGGAGCCGGCGGTTGCGGTCTCGGAGAGGCCGTACGCGGTATCGACCAGCAGGTCTCCGCTCTCCCGGTCGGCAAGCATCAGGGAGCAGCTGTCTGCCTGCAGGGTATCGGCCATGTTACGCAGGGCGCCGGTGAGAAGACGGTCCATGCCGGGGCGGGCGGCGCCCGACTGGAGGGCGATTTCCATGTCGGCGGCGTGCTGGGCGAGCAGGTGGACTTGGGCGTTGCGGGCAAGCCAGCGACTCACCGCGCCGGCGATGAACTCCAGCCAGCGCCGGCGGCTGGGGGAAAAGGGGCCCGCGCCGAGCAAGTGAAGGCCGCCGGCCAGGCGGCCGGAGACGACCAGGGGCAGGGAGGCGAAGTGGCCGCCGTGGTACCGGCCATAGCGAGGCTTGGCGCCTGTGGCCGGCAGTTGTGCTTCGGCGGGTAGTTGCTCCCGGCCGTTTGCCGGCCACTGGACCACGAGCCGGCCCTCGGCATCCGCCTCGGTAACCAGGCACTTGCACCCTGTGGCCTCACACAGGGTGCGTCCCAACACATTCAAGAACCCGGCGGCCGGGAGGTCGCTGTTGAGGGCAGTGAGGATGCGCAAGGCTGCATCAGGGGCGCGACAGGAGGCACCGGCAGCCCGGGTCCGCCGAGCAGCCTGCATGCCGCTACCAGTTTGCCTGCGCGTGGTGGCTACGCCCAAGAACCAACTCCCTGCCGTCTGGGAAAGCCGGGAAGCCGAGCGGCAGCCAACAGGAAGGTGGCGACGAGCGGCCGAGGCCGCGGCTGGAGCGGTAATGCAAGGCTGGCGCTTTACGGGTGAATTATACCGCAAGCGAGCCGGTTTTGGAAGTGCGCTCCCGCTTTTGGCACATTTCTTGCTGCAGAGGTCCTCCTGGAGGGTGTGCTTGTGAGCGGAAGGTTGATTGGAGTGGTGCTCCTGACCCTGGCGGCAGCAACGGGAATGGCCTGGGCGGCGCTCGGCCCGGGGGACGTGGTGAACGTCACCGTGCTGGGCGAACCCAGTCTCTCCGGCCGCTTCACGGTGGGCCCGGATGGCAAGTTGACGCTGCCCATGGCCGGGCCGGTGGATGCGGCGGGCCTGGAGCCGAGCGACCTTGCGGCCTCCCTCGCCAGGCAGTTGGGGGAGTACCTGAAGTACCCCCAGGTCAGTGTGGACCTGATTGAGCAGGGCAAGATCAAAGTGGCCGTGAGCGGGGAGGTCCGCAATCCCGGGGTCTACATGATGCCCGGTGGCAGCAAACTGACGGATGCCTTGAGTGCGGCGGGCGGGGTGATTGACTTGGGGGACCCCACGCAGGTGCGGCTGGTCAAGCCCGGGGTCGGCGAGGAGACTTACGACCTCTCCGAACTGGCAAGTCCACAAGGCATGCTGCGGGACCCGGTGCTGGCGTCCGGCTATGCGGTGATGGTGCCCCGGATCACCCCGGAGAAGGGCTACCAGGTGCTGGGGAGCGTGGCGCGGCCCGGCCTTTACGGCATGTACGGGCCGGTACCGGTGTGGGAGGCGATCACCCGGGCAGGTGGCTTGAGCCAGCGGGCGGATGCCGAGCACGCGGTGATCACCCGGCAGAGCGGTGAGAAGGTGGCCGTCAACCTGCAGCGCATGCTGACGGTCGAGGGCATGAGCGAGCGGGTGATGCTGGAGCGGGGAGACACGTTGAGCATCCCCTCGCTGGCCAGCCAGGTATTCCTGATGGGCGCTGTGAACCATCCCGGGCCGGTACTGCTGAGCCAGGGCGCCACCGTGCTGGAGGCCCTGGCGCAGGTGGGCGGGCTGACGCCGGCGGCAAAGCCGGACCAGGCGTACATTCTGCGGGGCACCGTGGGCGGGGCTGGCGGCACGCGGCTGCCGGTGAAGGTGGGGCAGATGCTGGCCAAGGCCGACCTCACCCAGAATCTGGGGCTGGAGGACGGGGACATCCTGGTGGTGCCGGAGAAGACCGGGCCGCCCAAACGCAACCTGCTGGAGAAGATGGGGCCGCTGATGCCCCTGCTCTACTTGCTGATGTAGGTGACCATGACAGTAGCAGATTTCTGGCGATTCTGTGCGATCCTGTCCCGGCGGCGGTGGGTGGTGCTGACCACCATGATCGCTACCATGACGCTGGTGGGGGTGGGGTGTGCGCTGCTGCCCCGCTACTATCGGGCGAGTGCGCTGGTGATGCCTTCCGAGGATACCCTGCAGCAACCGGGGGTCTCCGGCGCTTCGCTACCGGGCAGCGACTCCCGGACGCTGGTGGGGGCCCCGGAGCGGGCGCAGCAACTCTCGAACCTGCTGTTCATCGCCGAGAGCCAGGAGGTGTTGCGCCGGGCAGCCAAGAGTGCCGGCCTGGCGCTTTCCCCCCCAGATTTTCAGGACCGGGTGACCATCGAGCCGCTGCCCAACAGCACCATGCTCAACATCTCGGTCATGCTCAAGGACCCCGAACAGGCGAAGCGGGCGGCCAATGCCTTGGCGCAGGAGTTTGCGGCTTTCTACCGCGAGGTGAGCGAGCGGGAGACAATCAAGAACCGTAAATTCCTGGAGGGCGAACTGCGCAAGAGCAGGGAGCAACTGGCCCAGGCTGAGCGTGCGCTGGCTGCCTACAAGCGGGAGGTCGAGGCCGAGCCGCTGCAGTTGGCCGCGGTCGAGGGCGACCGCATCGAGTTGGAGCGTGACAGCACCGAGGCGCAACTGCGGGAGACCGGAGCCAAGGCCGCGGCGCTGCGCCGACAGTTGCAGGGGGCGCCCGAGACCGTGGTGAGCGAGGAGGGCAGCACTGACAACCCGGTGGTCACCGACCTGCAGCGCCAGCTGGCCACAGTGGAGAGCGATCTGGCCGCCGAGCAGGCGATCCATCAAGACAAGCATCCGCGGGTTATTTCACTGCGCGCGCAGCGGGACGAGTTGCAGTCAAGAATCCGCTCGCAGATGAGCCAGGTAATCAAGCACACCACGGTCAGCCGCAACCCGCTGCATGCCCGCCTGGTCGATGACCTATCGAGGTACGAGGCCGACCGGGTGGCACTGCAGGCCAAGCTCTCGGCCCTGAGCGCGGTAAGCAACCGTCGCAGTTTGCAGAAGCGACAGCAGTCGGCGCAGGGCGTGCGGATGGCGGCCCTGCTGCGCGAGTACCGGGTGGCCGAGGAGGCCTATACCCGCCTCAAGGCAAGCGTGGACCAGGCACGCATAAACGAGAGCATATCCAGCAACACCGACGTGATCCGCATTGTGGACATGGCCCGCAGCGCCCGGGGCCCCATGACGAAGGGTCCGAGCCCGCTCCAGATCGCGATCATCGGGCTGATATTGAGCCTGGCGATGGGGGTAGGGCTGGCCCTGGCGATGGACGTGCTGGACAACCGGCTCCAGACCGCGGACCAGGTGCAGCACCTGCTCGAGTTGCCGGTGAGTGGGCTGATCCCGGAGATCGCCGGCTACTCGCCTTTGCAGCTGCCCCAGGTAACCGCCCTGGCGCCCGGCTCCTCGTTTGCGGAGGCCTACCGCTTTCTGCGGACCGACCTGCTTTTCGAGAGCGGAGAGCGCAAGATACGCAGCGTCATGGTGGCCACTGCCCGGCCGGGGCAGGGGGGCACCACCACGGTGAGCAACCTGGCGATTTCGCTGGCAGAGGCGGGCAAGCGAGTGATTCTGGTAGACGCAGATATGCGTCGGCCCAGCCTGCACCAAATCTTTGCGGTGCCCAACGACATCGGCCTGGCCGCGGTGCTCTCGGGTGAGGCGGAACTCGTAGATGCGCTGCGCCCCACGCGGGTGGAGAACCTGCTGGTGCTGCCGGCCGGGCCGCCGGCTGCCAATGCCTCGGCGCTGATCAACTCGGCACGCATGCGCGACCTGGTCAGCCGGCTGGCGGGGGAATGTGATTTTGTGCTCTTCGACACGCCTTCGGCGGCGGTTTTCAGCGACGCCGCGGTGCTTTCGGCGATGGTAGACGGGGTGTTCATCGTGGTGCGGGCGCAGCAGAGCCCCCAAGGCAATGAGTTGCAGGTGCGGGGGCTGCTCAATAAGGCGGGTGCGCACGTGCTGGGAGTGGTGCTGAACGATGTGCCCCCGGAGCGCGTGGACAGCGTGCGTTACCACGAGTCGTACTACCCGGAGCGCCCGGCACTGGTCTCCGGGCAGCCGGAGGCACCCGCCCTGCCGCAGACAGCGGCGCAAGAGCAAGAGATGCCGCGGGCGCTGGAGGCCCCGGCGCACCTGCCAACCGCCAGCGCGGCCTCCGCCCGCAACGGGACCGGATGGAAGACCGGGATGCTGGTGGCCGCCTTGATCGCGGTGGTGGGGATAGGGGCCTGGATGGTGCTGGGGGCGGGCAAACGCCCGCAGCCTGCGCGCCCGGCGGCAGAGCACACGGCCGTGATCCGGCCGGGGGTGGTAGTGGTGGGCAATGTCACCCGGGGCACAGCGGTCCGGGTGCTGGTGGATGGGGAAGTGCTCTACGAGGGCGACCTGCTGCCCGGGCGCTTTGAGTGGAAGGGCAAGCGCGAGGTCACCATACACGTGCAGGACCCGGGAGCGATCGCCTTCACGCACAACGGGCGCCGGCTGGGGACCCTGGGGGCGGCAGGGGACAGCCCGATCATCAAGACCTTCACTGCGGGAAGCGACAGGGAATAGCGAGGGCCGAATGGCCGAGTGGGTGTTCGCCATCAGCGCAATAGTGGTGCTGTATACCTGGGTGGGCTATCCAGCGCTGCTCGCCTTGTGGGCGGCACTGCGCGGCGACCGGCGGCGCCAGCCCGACCACGCCAAGCGTCCCCCGACCGTGACGTTGCTGATTGCGGCTTACAATGAAGAGGCGACCATCGGCGCCAAACTGCGCAACTGCCTGGCACAGGACTACCCTGGCGTACTCGAGGTAGTGGTGGGCTGTGACGGGTGCACTGACGGCACGGAGGCGATCGTGACCTCGTTCGGCCCTCCGGTGCGACTGGCTCATTACGCCCGGCGGCGGGGCAAGGTGGCGGTGATCAACGACACTCTTCCCACCTGCAGGGGCGAGATCGTGGTGCTCACCGACGCGGAGGAGTTGTTCGATCCGCAGGCGGTTGCCCATCTGGTAGCAGCGTTCACGCCGGGGGTGGGGGCGGTGAGCGGGGCAGTGCACTTCCGACACCAGGACGCTGCGGTCGGGACGGGGTCGAGGGTCTACTGGCGACTGGAACAGTATACCCGCACCCAGGAAAGCCGGGTGTATTCCATGCTGGGAGCGGCGGGCTGCATTTACGCGGTGAGGCGGGAGTTATTTCGCCCGGTGCCCACGGACAGCATTAGCGATGATGCGGTAATCCCGCTGGACCTGGTAGCGCGGGGATGGCGGGTGGTGCATGCGCCCGCCGCGATCGCATATGGTGAGCGGCCGGGTGACGCCGGGCGCGAGTTCCGGCGCAAGGTGCGCACCACTGCGGGCACGTGGCAGTTTCTGTGGCGCCAGCGGCGTCTGCTGATGCCCGGGAGCCCGGTCGCGGTGCAGATGTTCTCGCACTACCTGCTGCGGCACCTGTGCCCGGTGTTCATGGTGACGGCGCTACTCTCTGCGGCGGCAGGCGCCTGGCAGTCGGGATGGCTGGCGGTGGCGCTGGTGGGGCAACTGGCATTTTACGCGGCGGCGGTGCTGGGCCGCTGCTGTGGGAAGCGGCTGGGACTACGGGGGATACTGTTGCCCTATTATCTGTGTCTCGCCTACGTGGCGGACGTGGTGGGACTCTTCAACTTGGTGACTGGCCGCCAGAGTGTGGCCTGGCAGCGCAACTGAGAGGCGGGATGGACCGGATGGTCGTGAATGCGCTGACAATCGATCTCGAGGACTGGTACCAAGCCTCGGAGGTGCAGGCGGCGATAGGCCGCGAGAACTGGACGCGTTGTGAAGAGCGCCTGGAGGGCAGTACCTACCGCCTGCTGGCCCTACTGGACGAGGCGGGGGTAAAGGCCACCTTTTTCGTGCTGGGATGGAATGCCGAGCGCTATCCGCATCTGGTGTGGGAGATCTGGCGGCGGGGACACGAGGTTGCCATTCACGGCTTCATGCACTCGCCAATCTATGACCAGACCCCGGTGCAGTTCCGGTGGGAGATCGAGGAGTGCCTGCGCCTGGTCGAGGACATCACGGGGGAGCGTCCCGTGGGGCACCGAGGGGAATGCTTCTCCATCGTCCCCCGGTCGCTGTGGGCCTTGGAGGCGCTGGCAGACCTGGGACTGCGCTACGATTCGACCGTGTTTCCTGTCAACCACAGCCGCTACGGGCTGCCGCAGTCGCCTCGCCAGCCGTACCGGATCCAGCGGCGAGGCGCCCACCTGCTGACCGAGTTTCCCATTTCGACCGTTTGCGCATGGGGACGCAACCTCGGCTTCTCCGGGGGGGCACACCTGCGCTTGCTGCCGATGTGGCTGGTTACTCGCGGCATCGAATGGCTGAATCGCAGGCACCTGCCCGCGGTGGTCTACCTGCGCCCCTGGGAACTGGATACCGGCCAGCCTCGGGTGCGGCTGGACCGGTTGGCCTCCCTGCGGCACTATGGCAACCTGGCGCAGGGGGAGGAGAGGCTGCGGCATTTGCTGGGCACGTACGAGTTCGGCACCATGCGCGAAGTGCTGGGGGGCATCGAGCACACCCTCCCCTGCCATTCCCTGGAAGCCGCCCACGAATGGGCACTGGGCAGGGGAGCCGTGCCAAGCCACTCCCCCCAGGTGACCTGATTTCCATGGAACTCCTGACGATCACCCACAACCTGTCCTGGTTGCTGCTTGTCCTGCTGTTGGCCCTGCTCCCGGAGGTGGAGGCCCTGCCTCGGCGGCGGCGCATCACTCCGCGGCGCCGGGTACCCCATCCCAGCGGGCGCCATATTCCCGGGCGCACGAACGTGCTGATCGTAGGGGCGGGCCGGCGGGCGGTGGGTATCGCGGAGGAGATGTGCCACCATCCGGAGCGCCGCTATAACCTGGTGGGTTTCGTGGATGATGACCCGGCGCGGGCGGAGGCCAGCGGCATCGAGTTACTGGGCGGACTGCCGGACCTCTTCTGGCTGATAGACCGTTACCAGATTGACGAGGTGATAGTTGCCTACACTCCCAGTTGGCAGGAGCGGCTGGTAACCGAACTCGTTACCAGCGGCCGGGCGAACCGGGTACGCCTGCGGGTAGTGCCTTCGCTGTATGAGAGTATGGTCAGCGACCTGCGCATAGCCCCGATCGACGACATCCCCCTGGTGCGGGTCAACTCCAACCGGCCGCGTGGGGGCTACCTATTTGCCAAGCGGGTCTTCGATATCGCCTTCTCGCTGGCCATGCTGGTGCTGACCTTGCCGCTAATCCTGCTTGCCATGCTGGCGATCAAGTTGACTTCGCGAGGCCCGGCACTGTTCATGCAGGAGCGAGTTGGTCTGGGGGGCCGGCCCTTCCGCATCTACAAACTGCGCACGATGGTGGTGGATGCCGAGCGGCGCACGGGGCCGGTGCTGGCTGACCCTTATGACGCCCGGGTAATCCCGGTAGGCCGCCTCCTGCGTGCGACCCGGCTGGATGAGTTGCCGCAGTTTCTCAACGTGTTGAAGGGGGACATGAGCGTCGTGGGGCCCCGGCCCGAGCGGCCGGAGTTCGTAGAGCAGTTCCTGAAGGAAGTGCCCGGGTACGGCAAGCGGCATGAAGTGCGGCCGGGCATTACCGGGCTCGCCCAGGTCTACGGCGGCTATCTGACAAACGTCTACAACAAACTCCGGTACGATTGGCTCTATCTGTACCGGTGTTCATTCTGGTACGATCTCAAAATCATCGTGCGCACCGTCAAGGTTGTGCTCAGCCGGGTCGGCTCTTAGCGGCTGGCACGCGAATTGCCGATGGTCCTGCAAATTCCCATGCTATGGGGGCGGTGATGGCGCGCTACCTGGTTACCGGCGGAGCAGGTTTCATCGGCTCGCACCTCACGGTGGAGTTGGTGCGGCGCGGAGACTCGGTGCGGGTCTTCGATAACTTCAGCACCGGGCGCCGGGAAAACCTGCAGGCCGTGGCCGACAGCGTGGAGGTGATCGAGGGAGACCTGCGTGATGGAGAGGCGGTCGCCCGCGCCGCGGCAGGAGTGGAGGTGATATTGCACCAAGGGGCGCTGCCCTCCGTGCCCCGCTCGGTGAAGGATCCCCTTGCCAGCCATGAGGTGAATGCCAGCGGCACGGTAAACGTGCTGGAGGCCGCCCGCCGGCAGGGGGTGCGCCGGGTAGTGTACGCCTCCTCCTCGTCAGTCTATGGAGACAAGCCGACGCTGCCCAAGCACGAGGAGATGTCCCCGGCTCCCAAGAGCCCCTATGCAGTAAGCAAATTGGCAGGAGAGCACTATGCGCTGGCCTACCACCAGGTGTACGGCCTGGAAACGGTAGCGCTGCGCTACTTCAACGTCTTCGGTCCCCGCCAGGACCCGAATTCCCAGTATGCGGGAGTTATTCCACGCTTCATCACCGCCCTGCTGACCGGAACCACCCCGGTGATCTTCGGCGACGGATTGCAGTCCCGGGACTTCACCTATGTGGCGAACGTGGTGGCCGCCAACCTGCTGGCGGCAGTACGCCCGGAGGCCGTGGGCCGGGTCATGAATGTGGCCTGTGGGGAGCAGCGCACCTTGTTGGAGGTACTGGCCACGGTGCAGCAGATCACCGGCGCCCAGGCGCAGCCGGAGTTCAGACCTTCTCGCCAGGGGGATGTGAGGCACTCGCTGGCCGACATCACTGTCGCTCGCACCTGTCTTGGTTACCAGCCGCGGGTCGGCTTCCAGGAAGGGATGAAGGAGACCGTGGCCTGGGTCGCGAGCACGCTGTAGGAGTCCCCTGAGTCTCCCCTTGCGGGGGGCCGCACTGCGTCCCGGGGCAGGAAAGCGCTCCTGCCCCAGCGAAGCACCGTCGAGGGAAATCACCGGATGCTCACCGAGTTCAAGACGCTGCTCAGGCACTCCCTGGTCTACGGGGTGGGTATCGCTGTGGGCAAGGCGGTAGGCCTGATCATGGTGCCGGTTTACACCCGGTATCTGAGCACGTCTCAGTACGGCGTCCTGGAACTGCTATCACGCAGCGGAGAACTGATGGGCCTGGTATCGGTGATGGGGCTGGTGTCGGCGCTCCCCCGTTTCTACTTCGAGGATGAGGACGACCAGCGCCGCCGGGCCATTGTGGCAACCGGGCTCGTGTTCTCGCTCGGAGCCGGGTTTACGCTGGCCCTGCTCCTACTACCCTTCGGGCGCATGCTCTCGCTGGCCATCCTGGGCACCGCGGGCTACGCACCGCTATGCCAACTCCTGGTGCTCAGCGTGGCTTCGGACACGGGAACGCTGCTGTCCCTCACTTACCTGCGGATCCAGCGCCGCTCTGTGCTGTACACGGTGGTGAACCTGGTCCGGCTGGTCATTGCCCTTGGCCTGAACATCTACCTCATTGCCTACCTGCGCCTGGGCGTGGCGGGAGCCATCTGGTCCATGTTTGTCGTTAGCGTCACCCTCTCCCTGCTCCTGACCGCCTGGACGCTGCGCCACACCGGGCTGCGGATGGAGCGGCACGCGCTGTCAGCGATGCTGCGCTACGGACTGCCGCTCATCCCGGCAAGCCTCTGCCTGCTTGCAATCCAGGCTTCCGACCGCTTCTTCCTGGGGCGAATGGGGGGCCTGGGCCAGGTCGGGGTCTATGCGCTCGGCTACAAGTTCGCGATGATGGTGGGAGTGCTGGTCACCGGGCCGTTCATGCTGGTGTGGACCACGTACATCTTCGAGATAGCCAAGCGAGCCGATGCGCCGCGGGTGTACGGCCGGGCGCTCACCTACTACGCCCTGGTGGCCGGGGCCTGCGCGCTGGTCGTGTCGCTATTTGGGCGGGAGATCATGCTGGTCTTCGCTACCCCCCGTTACGCGGCGGCAGCCAATGTGATTCCGCCGGTCGCGCTGGGCTTCGTGCTGCTGGGCTGCGCTTCGGTGATGGACGTGGGCATCTACCTGAAGCGCCGGACCGGGCTGCGGGCAGCAAACATGGCGGCAGCATTGGCGGTCAACCTGGCGCTCAACTATCTGCTCGTTCCTCGACTGGGGGGGATGGGCTGTGCCCTGGCCCTGGTGGGGGGGTTCGGCTGCCTGGCGATATTGACCCGGCTGGTAGCCGGGCGTCTCTACCCGGTGCCCTACGAGTTCGGTCGGCTGGCGCTGCTGGCGGCCGTATTGGCAGCCGTGTGGCGGGTAGGGCTTGCCCTGGATGCCACACTGCCGCTGTGGTGGGCCGTGGCCCTGAAATGCGCCCTGCTGGCGACAGCCCCGCTGGTACTGCTGGCAGCCGGCTTCCTGCAGCCCGAGGAGGCGACCGCGTTGCGGCGCCTCCTGGGGAGGAAGGTGCAGGCAGAAGCATGATGGACATCAGCGCGGGGTGGGCATGCCCGCAATGTGGCGCTGCGCTCGAGCAATCCGGCCAGCACCTGCTCTGTCCCGAGCACGGCAAGAGCGGCCGCGTGGAGGGAGGGATTGCCTGCTTCGTGGCAGAGGACCGCTATTGGGGCGAGGTGCCTCAGGCAGAGATGCAGGAGTGGTGCCGGCGCGCCGAGGAGGCCGGCTGGGAGCGTATGCTCTCCGAGTTGGCTCAGGCGCACCCTGATCTGCACCTCAGTGCCAGCAACCGGATCCGCGCGAACTGGCTGCACCTCTATCCTGGGCCGGTCGGCGGCAGTGCCCTTGACCTGGGAGCGGGCTGGGGAGCGGTCAGCGAGGGCCTGACCGAGTACTTTGGCCGGGTGTATGCGGTGGACAGCGCGGCCGAGCGCACGCGCCTGCTGGCCTGCCGCTTTCGGGGCCGGGAGGATCACGTGCGGGTGGGCACCGCGGTCTGCCCCGACCTGCCGCTGGCGCCCGCCAGCCTGCAGTTGGTGGTGATGAACGGCGTGCTGGAGTGGTTGGCGGTAGGCCATCCGGCGCGGGACCCCATGCAGGCCCAGGTGGAGGCTCTGCGGCGCGTGGGCAGGCTACTGCAACCCGGCGGCTGGCTTTACGTGGGGATCGAGAACCGCTTTGGCTTCCACCTGCTGCAGGGCTCCCTGGACCACAGCGGACGTCCCTACACCAGCCTCATGCCCCGCTGGTGGGCAAACCGGGTATGCCGGGGCGGGGAGGTCGCTTACCGGACCGATCAGGCCGGATATCGCACATATACCTACACGTACTGGGGCTACCGCCGCCTGCTACGGCAGGCGGGTTACGGGGATCTGCGGCTGTATGCTGCCCTGCCCGGGTACAACCGGCCGGAGGCTCTGGTCCCCCTGGCCCGGGTGGAGCCTCTGGATGCCTACCTGGCTGCCTTCGCCGACCGGGGCCGGAAGACGGCGCTGGCCCGGCGTGTCCCCGGGCGCCGGCTGCGGATGGCCTTGGCCCGCCTGGTCGTGCCGCACTTCGCGATTTTCGCCCAGAAGGGGGACCGCTGATGCGCACCTTGCTGGAAGCGGCGGGGAGCGTGCTGGGTGGGGGCGCCCTGACAGGGATGCTGGCGGCCGCGCCAGTGCCCGGGCGCAAGCCGGGGTGCCTGGTGATTTACCGTCAGGGCACCGCGCTGGCCTACGGCAAGTTTGTTCAGGGGGACCGGGCCCAGGCCACGCGCCTGCAACGCGAGCAGCAGACACTGGGCTTGTTGTGGCGGAAAGTGCCCTACCCGATCGTGGGAGCCATCCCCCGGGCGCTGGGCATGGCACGCTACGGCACCGAGGGGCGGGTGGCGCTGCAGAGTCCAGCCCGCGGGGGGGCGCTGATGCGCTACATGCAGGCGAATGGGAAGCGGCTGGAGCGCACCCTGGAACTGGGACTGGGCTGGCTGGCGCGCTTCCATCGTTGGCAGCACGGGCTCGATGGGGAGGACCATGCCGGCGTAGCCACAGCTCCTGAGCAGGTGACGCCGCTGTTGGGTGCCCTGGCCAGGGCCGGGGTCCGCATCCCGGGAAGCGTCGTGAGGCGGGTGTCGGAATGTTGGGAGCAGCTGGGCACGGGAGCGCCGCAGCATGGTGATTTTTGGCCTGGCAATGTCTTCTGGGCAGGCGGGAGCCGGCTCTGGGTACTCGACTGGGAGGCCTATGGCCGTACTCAGCAGCCTCTCTACGACGTCCTGCACTATTGCACGAGCGCGGGCCTGGCCTGCCTGGGGATGCGCTGGGGCAGCGGGGACGTCACTCCCTTCCTGCGCCTCTACTACGAGCCGTCGCCCATCGCCGATCTGGTGGCCATGAACATCCGGCGCGTGGCTGACATGATAGGAGTGACGGGGCCCTTCAATCCGCACCTGGTGTGTTACCTGTGCCACCGGGCGGCCCGTGCGCTGGAGTTCGCCCGGGAGGACGGCGCAGTACCCGACCTGGCGGAGTGGGTGGCGATGTTGGAAGCGGCAGCAAACCGGGAAGAACTGGTGGTAGATGGAAAACGGACTGTTTGAGCCCTTGCAGCAGGAGCCGATAGTCGAGGCTCTGCCGGAGTCGCCATGGCAGCGTGAGAAACAGCGCACCGCTCTCTTTGTGGCCATCGCGGGAGCCCTTGGGGCGGTGCTCGCGGCCGCCCTCTTTTTTGCGCCGCCGGTGCTGGTGGTATCGGGGGTGCTGGCGGTGGGCTATGTGGTGCTGGTGGCGGCTAACCCGTTCGCCGGGCTGCTGGGCTACCTTGCCTGTGAGTTTCTGCGCTTTGGGGAGATTGTGCCTGCCCTGGATGCGATTCACTTCCAGCGGCTGGTGATCCTGCTGGTTCTCGCATCATGGCTCGTACGCATGGCCGTGCGGCGTGACGAGCGGCTGATCTCCGATCGCCAGAACTGGACCATGCTTGGCCTGCTCGCGGTCGCGGCCCTGTCTATCGCCAACCCCTACTGGCCTGGCCACTCGGCGCAGTTCGCCATGGATTTCGGCAAGACCTGCGTGTTCTATCTGACGGTGATCAATCTGACCGATAGCCCCCGCCGTCTGCGGCAGTTAGTGTGGGCGATCACACTGCTGATAGGCTGGGCGGGGAGCACCGGGGTCTGGCGCTATATGGGGGACCCGGAGGTACCAGTATCCGGCGAGACCATTCGTGCCGGCGCGGGGTCTGTCTTCCTGGAGAATGCCAATGACTTGGCCGTGGCGCTGCTGGCTGGCTTACCCCTGGTCATCTACCTGCTGACCACGACCCGTCGCTGGGCACGCGCGGCGGCCTTGCTGGTCTTTGGGGTGTATGGCTGCGCGCTGGTGTGCACGGGCTCGCGGGGTGGATTCCTGGGCGCGCTGGCGGTCGCCTTTGGGGTGTGGCTGACCAGCCGGCACAAAGTACGGGGTCTTGCGCTGCTGGCGGTGTTACTGGCCATCGGGTGGCTGGTGGCACCAGCCACCTACCGTGACCGGATGGCGTCGCTGGTGAGTGGTGCCGACCCCGATGGCTCCTTTGCCGGGCGGCTCCAGGCCTGGGGCGTGGGGCTGCGTCTCCTCCGGGACCGCCCACTGCTGGGGGCCGGAGCGGGGAACTTCCAGGTGGCCTTTGCCAAGAGCTACACGCCACCGGGGATGCGCCCGATCTACCGCTCTGCGCACAGCCTGTGGTTCGAGACCGCAGGAGAGGTGGGACTGCTGGGGCTGCTGGCACTGGGGTGGTTCCTGTCGGTGCTGGTGCGTGGGGCCTGGCGCCTGCGTGCTGGCCCCCCGGAACAGCGGCAGTTGGCTAATGCGGTGCTGATCGCCCTCCTGGGCCTGGCAGTTGCCGGTACCTTTGCCTCACTGCTGTGGCACCCCTATCTGTATCTGCTGGCTGCCCTGTGCGTGGTGATAAGACGCCTGGCCGTCACGGAGAATGCCCATGTGCGGGATCTGCGGCCGGTACAACTTCAGTAGCCGCGAGCCGGTAGCAGCCGGCCTGCTGCAGGCGATGTGCTCCCGCCTGGCACACCGCGGCCCCGATGGCGAGGGGCACTGGCAGCAGGGCCCGGCGGGCTTGGGCCACCGCCGCCTCGTCGTGATTGATCCCGCCACCGGCGATCAGCCGCTGTACAGTGAGGACGGCAGCATCGTCCTGGTGGCGAACGGCGAGATTTACAACTATCGCGAACTGAACTCGGCACTGCAGGCCCGGGGCCATCAGTTGGCAACCGCGTCCGATTGCGAGCCGATCATCCACCTCTATGAGGAGGTGGGGCTCGAGTTCGTGCATCGGCTGCGGGGGATGTTCGCGCTGGCGCTTTTCGACCGTGCCCGGGGGAGACTGATCCTGGCCCGCGACCGATTGGGCAAGAAGCCGCTGCATTACTACCTTGGGCAAGGAGGGATCGCCTTCGCCTCCGAACTGTACGCGCTCTGTGCCGACCCGGAGGTGCCCCGGGAGGTCAACGCCGAGGCCCTGTGCCACTACCTCGCACATCTCTACGTGCCCCAGCCGCTGTCGATGCTGGAAGGCGTGGGGCGGGTGCCTCCGGGGCACCTGCTGGTATGCGAGCGCGAGGGCCCGCGTCTGGTGCGGTATTGGCAACCGCGCTATCAACCCAAGGATACCCGGCCGCGCGCCGAGCAAGTGGATGAGTTGGAGTGCCTGCTCACCGAGGCGGTGCGGCTGCGGCTGCGTAGCGACGTCCCCCTTGGCGCGTTCCTCTCCGGAGGGCTGGACAGCGCCCTGGTGACCGCTTTCATGGTACGCGAGGCCGGCGAGGTGCGCACCTTTACCCTGGGGTTCACGGAGGAGGGATTCAACGAGTTAGAGGACGCGCGTGCGACCGCCCAGGCCCTGGGCACCAAGCACGCGGAGATGGTAGTGGAGCCGGATGCCGCGGGCTGTCTGCCTGCGCTGGTACGGCGTTTTGGGGAACCCTTTGCCGACGCCTCGGCCCTGCCCACCTACTACCTGGCGCAGTTCGCCCGCCGGGAGGTGACGGTGGCGCTGTGTGGGGACGGGGGAGACGAGAACTTTGCCGGCTATGAGCGTTACCGCCAGTTCATGCGGCGCTGGGCCGAGGGAAAGCCGTATGTGTGGGAGGCTGTGGCCCGATTAGCCCCGCCCGTTGGACACTTCTACAGCCTGCCACGCCGTGCCCGGCGCCGCTGGGCGATCTCGCGCCTGGCCCCGGAGCAGGCGTACGCTTACCTCGTGCAGTACATGCCCCGGGAATTGCAGCGGATGCTGTGCTCCCGCTGGTTCCTGGAGCGCACCAGTCATCTGGAACCCGGGCTGGCCGTGCGGCACGCTTTTGCCGGGGTGGATTCGGACTCGCTGCTCGACCGCGCTCTGGGTGCGGATGTGGCGACCTATCTGCCGGATGACCTGCTGGTAAAGATGGACATTACCAGCATGGCCTGGGGCCTGGAGAGCCGCTCGCCCCTGCTCGACCAGGAAGTAGTTGAGTTCGCGGCGCGCTTGCCCGCCGCGGCGAAGTGGGATGGCCATCATGGCAAGGTCATCCTACGCGAATTGGCGGCGCGCTTGCTGCCCGGGGAGGTTTTGCGGCGGCCTAAACACGGATTCAGCGTACCCGTGGACGCCTGGCTACGAGGACCCCTGGCGGGCATGGCCAGGGACTTGGTAGTGGGGGGCCTGAGCGGCCGCGGGTACTTCCGCGAGGGTGCCCTGGAGCGCCTGCTGGCTTGGCAGAAGCGGAGTCCGGGCTACGGCGACCTGGTGTGGGGGCTGATGGTGCTGGAACTCTGGCACCGGGAGATCCTCGATGCATAAGCGTATGTTGGGCATTCTTGCCTGTCCCGAATGCGGGGGACGGCTCGAGGCGCGGGGGGAGTGGCAGGGGGACCGCCTGCAGACAGGCGAACTGACGTGCCCGCAGGGCCGGTGCTTTCCTGTGTTGGGCGGCATTCCCCGCTTCGTTCCCCATGACGACTATGCAGCCAGTTTCTCCCTGCAGTGGACCATTCACCGCGCCACCCAACTGGACGGCGATATCCCGGGGGAGTCCGAGGCTACGTTTTGGCAGAAAACGCGCTTTGGGCGCGCTGACCTGGCCGGTAAACTGGTCCTGGATGCAGGCTGCGGCATGGGCCGGTTCGCTCAGGTAGCGGCCCGGCACTTGGCCGAGGTAGTGGGCATTGACCTCAGCCTGGCCGTGGAATCGGCGGCCGCCAACCTGGAGAAGGAACCGCGAGCGCATTGGGCGCAGGCGGACCTCACCCGCCCCCCCTTTGCTCCCGGCACGTTCGACCTCATCTACAGCATCGGGGTGCTACACCATACCCCCGACACCCGGGCCGCCTTCATGAGCCTGGTGCCGCTGTTGCGGCCGGGAGGCCGGATTTCTATCTGGGTCTATAGCGCCTATCCGCAGATCGTGAATCTGACCAGCCGTTTCTGGCGCCGGCTGACCACCCGCCTACCCAAGCGCCTGCTCTATGCCCTTTGCCAGGCTGCTGGGCCCATGTACTACATCCACCGAATACCCTGGCTGGGCAAGGCCTTCATCCACCTGGTGCCGATGTCCTCCCACCCCCGGTGGCAATGGCGAGTGCTCGACACCTTTGACTGGTATTCGCCCCGGTACCAGTGGAAGCACCGCTACCCAGAGGTGGTGGGGTGGTTCCGGGAGGCAGGGCTGGAGCAGGTGGAAATAGCCGAGCCCGAGATCACGGTAACCGGGGTGCGCCCGGGGGGGAGCCCATGAAGCAGCCGTTGTGCATCCTCTTCCTTATCGAAACCAGTGACCCCGGAGGAGCCGAGATCGCGCTCACCAACTTGGCCGCGGGGCTGGACCGGCAGGCATTTCGGCCGGTGGTTGGTCTGCTGCGCGCGGGTTGGCTTTCGCAGCAGCTGCGAGAGCGGAAGGTCGAGACCGTCATCCTGACCCGGGGAGCCAAGGGCTATGCAGACCTGCGGCTGCTTCGCAGTATCATGCGCACGGCCAAGCGGGTGGGTGCCGATGTCATCCACTCGTTCATGTTCTATATGAACATATACGGGGCCATGGCTGCCCGCCTGACCCGGCGCCCGGCAATCATCAGCGTGCGGGGCATGGGCTATGATTTCTGCTGCACCCGCAACATCCTGGCTTACCGCCTGGCCGCTCGCATCTGCACGCGGATGACCGCCGTCTCCGAGGAGATGGCGCAGTACCTGCGGGAGGTCACCGGGGTGGCTGGGCGCAAGCTGCTAACCATTCCCAATGGCGTGGACAGCGCCCGCTTCCGCCCCCGTCCGGAACTCCGGGAGCCGGTGCGGGCGGAATGTGGCATCCCTCCGGAGGCGCCGGTTATCGGCACCGTGGGACGGCTGGAGGCGGTGAAGCGACAGGGAGACCTGCTGAGAGCGCTCGCCACGCTGACGCCGCAGATCCCGGACTTGCATGCGCTCATCCTGGGCGAGGGGTCCCTGCGTCGAGAGTTGGAGGCCCTGGCCGGCCAGCTGGGGGTAGCCGACCGCGTGCATCTGCCGGGGTTCCGCGATGACGTGGAGCGAGTGCTGCCGGCCATGGACGTGTTTGTGCTGCCCTCCATCTCCGAGGGCATGCCCAATGCCCTGCTACAGGCGATGGCGGCCGGCCTACCGACCGTAGCCAGTGAAGTCGGGGGAAGCGCGGAAGTGGTGGACCCGGGGGTTACGGGGCTACTGGTGCCGGCAGGCGATCCCTACGCCCTGGCGGAAGCGATCAGCGGGCTACTGGTCGACCGCGCGCGGGCCTTGTGCATGGGCGAGGCAGGTCGGCAGCGGGTGGAAGCGCGCTATAGCGAGCAGGCTTTCCTGCGCCGGCACCAGGAACTCTACCGGGAGGTGGCACGTGGACGATAGGCCGCTACGCGTGCTCCTGGTTGCCCCCTCCCCCCGCATGACCGGGGGGCAAGCAGTGCAGGCGGTGCTGCTGAGGCGGGGGTTGGAGCAGATGGGGGTGCAGGTGCGCCTGCTGCCCATAGACCTGCCCCTGCCCTCCGCCCTGCAGCGCCTGCCCCTGGTGCGCACAGCCCTGCGCCTGGTAGTGTTCCTGGCTCTACTGCTATGGCATGCGCCGCATTGTCGCGTGGTGCACGTTTTCACTGCCGCCCGGAGTCCCTTCTACCTGTGGTCGGTACCGGCCATGCTCGTGGGGCGGTTCTGCCGGCGCCAGGTCATCCTGCACTATCATAGCGGTCTGGGGCCGACCCACTTGGCGCAGGCGGCATGGCTGGTCCGGCCACTGATGCGACTTGCACACCATCTCGTCGTGCCTTCCGACTACCTGCGGGAGGCGTTTGCCGAGCAGGGCCTGTCCGCGATTGTCATCCAAAACGTGCTCGATCTGGAGGCTTTTCAGTACCGCAAGCGGCAAGGGATGCGTCCGGTGGTGCTCGTCGCCCGCCTGCTCGAGCCGGTCTACAACATCCCCTGTGCCCTGCGCGCCTTTCAGGTGCTGGAAGCCGCCTGGCCCCGGGCCGAGCTGCTGATCGCCGGTGATGGCAGCCAGCGCCCTGCCCTCGAGCAGATGGTTGCCGACGAGGGGATCAAGGGCGTGACCTTCCTGGGGGCGGTGCCGTGGCGAGAGATGCCGGCTTGCTATCACCGGGCCGACATCCTGCTCAACACCCCTGACGCCGACAATTCGCCGAACTGCCTGCTCGAGGCTTTTGCCTGCGGGCTGCCGGTAGTTACCACCGATGCGGGCGGCATCCGGTATCTGGTCACTCACATGGAGACCGGCTTGCTGGCTCCGGTAGGCGACAGCGCGGCCCTGGGGGCGCACCTGGTGTGGGTGATGGCCCACCAGGAGGAGGCGATCGAGTTGGCGAGGCGCGCCCGGGAGCGCTGCCAGGAGTTCACCTGGGGACAAGCGGGGCCGCGCTGGTTGGCGCTCTATCGAGGAGAGCCATGACCAGGGGCCTGCGTATCATGGCGGAGATGCCGGGGCGGCTGCTGCAGCACGGCCGGCGGCTGTGCGAGGCGTGGGAACGGCCGGCGGAGGCTCGCGAACTCGTGGTGCAATCACTGGCCACGGTTGACCCGGAAGCGACGCAGGTAGCGCGGGCGCTCGCTGCCGGAGATAGCGGGGGGGCGAAGGCTCTGCTGGATTGGGTGCGAGCCCATCCGGGGCCGTTCGTCACCCAAGCGAGCGCGCGGGAGGGTCTGGCGGCGGCTCTCCGCGCCTCATTTCCCCAGGAGACGCACGCGATCTTGGGCGAGGCCGGGGAGGCGCTGGCCCACCGGTTCCGCCTGCTCGGCGTCGGCCTGCAATCGTTCGGGGAGGAGATACCCTGGCAGGCGGACCCGCTAAGCGGTGGGCCCTGGCCCGATCGCCACTGGTGGCAGATAGCGTACCTGCAGGCCATCCCGGGCGACCCCAAGTTCGTATGGGAACTCAACCGGCTGCGGTTCGCGGTGGCCCTGGCGCGAGCGTGGTGGTTGACGGGCGACGAGCGGTGGGCAGGGGAGTCCGTGAGGCTGGGGCTCTCGTGCGTGCAGGGCAACCCACCAGGCCGGGGCATCAACTGGGCGAGCAGCCTGGAGGTGGCCATGCGTGCCCTCGCCCTGCTCTGGGTGTATCACCTCTGCCTGCCAGCCCAGGCGATGACCCCGGAGGCCCACCTGGTATTGTTGGCAGGCTTTCTTCCGATGGGGCGCCACCTGCTGCGCTATCCCTCCACCTATACCAGCCCCAATACCCACCTGATCGGGGAGGGGGCGGCCCTCTACGCCTTGGGGGTTTCTCTGCCCGTGTTGCGCGAGGCTGCGCGCTGGCGACAGGCAGGTACGCGACTGCTCGACCGCTGTCTACGGCAGATTCTGCCGGATGGCGGGCACGTAGAGTTGAGCACGCACTACCACCGCTATGCCATGGAGTACTACCAGTTTGCGGCAGCGGTCGCCCGCCTGCGGGGGGAGATCCCGAGTTGCTGGCGGGAGGCCATCGCCGCCATGACCAGGTGGGCGGCCACGCTCGCCAACGCGCACGGTTGGGTGGAACGGCTCGGGGACTCGGACGGCGGTAGCGCTTCCTTTGCGCCTGACCGGGAGGAGGGCGACTACCGGCACGTCTTCGCGGTGTCCGCGGCCTTGCTGGGCTGGGCTGACCTTCCCGGGGCGCAATCCTCAGGGGAGGCCCTCTGGCTGCTGGGGCCCCATGATCCGCCTACCAGGTCAGAATCCACCGTCCGCGCAAGCGCCTCCCTCCCCCACTCCGGGCTGGTGGTGCTCCGTGACGAGCGACTACAAGCCATCCTTGACTGCGGGCCGCACGGCGGGCTGGGAGGCGGCCACGCGCACGCCGATGCCCTCGCTGTCACCGTGCAGGTGGATGACAAGCCGGTCCTGGTAGACCGGGGCACCGGCAGTTACACGGGGGAGCCCTTGTGGCGCGACCACTTCCGGGGCACCGCCGCCCATAACACCATGAGTGTGGACGGGCTACCACAATCCACGCCGGCCGGGCCTTTCTCGTGGCGGCGACGAGCCCGCACTCGGCTCTGCGGCTGGGCGGACGGTCCCGCCCACGGCTGGGTTGTGGGGGAGTGCATTTCGAACTATGCGGGGTCAAGCGTGGCGCACCGCCGTCAGGTCGCCCTGATCAAGGGAGGGTATCTGTTGGTAACCGACCGGGTGGGGGGGAAAGGCCAACACTGGCTGGCCCTGCATTGGCACCTGCCTCCCGGGGCCGGCCGTGAGGAGATCAGCATCGTGACCGTCTGGCCCGAGAGCACACAGGTGTGGCTGGAAGGCGGGGAGATGCCCGGTCCCGGATGGCATTCGGATACCTACGGCCGGCGTACACCTGCTCCCACGCTGCGGGTGGAACGGGTATGCAGGCTGCCGCAGGTGATCTATACGCTGCTTAGCCCGGCACCGGTGGCCGTCGCCGAGCGAGAGGGTAGGCTGTTGGTACGGGGGGAATGGGGCGAGGACCTGGTGGACTGCCGGGAAGGGCTGTCATATGCTCGCTACCGGAAAGGGGAATTGGTGGCCTTGGGCTTGGCCGGGGTGCGATGCGTGGGAGGACCCGGTGGGGAAGTGCTGCTGGAGTGCGGCAGCGAGACGGACTACCTGCACGTCTGCCTCGCGCCCGAGGCTGTGGACTTTGCGGTGGAGCCGGCGGGCACGGTGCGTGTGCGCACACAGACGGCGCGGGCCCGGGCGGCGGGCGTGCCTCTGCCCGTGCGGCGAGAGGGTGATTTCCTGGTGGTGGAGGGCCCGGCCTGATGTGCGGCATCGCCGCTCTGCTGCGACTGGACGGTGGGATGGTGAACCGGGAGGTGCTTGAGCGTGTCACCCGGACGATGGCCCACCGCGGCCCGGATAGCGAGGGCTACCACCTCGAAGAAGCCCTGGGCCTGGGCCACCGGCGGCTGGCCATCGTGGATCTGGCCACCGGCCACCAGCCCATGAGCGACGAGACCGGTACCTTGTGGCTGGTGTGCAATGGCGAGATTTACAACCACGCAGACCTGCGCCGGGCACTGGAGGCCAGGGGCCACACTTTTGCCACCAGGAGTGATAACGAGGTCATCCTACACCTCTACCAGGAGCACGGGCCAGCCCTGGTGGAGCAACTGCGGGGGATGTTCGCCTTCGCCCTCTGGGATGGCGCACACCGCCGCCTGGTGCTGGCACGGGACCGGTTTGGGATCAAGCCGCTGTACTACTATCAGGATGCCTTCCTGCTGGCCGCGGCAAGCGAGGCAAAGGCGCTGCTGGCCATCCCGGGGCTCCGCCCGGCCCTGCGGGAGGAGTGCCTGGCGGAATTGCTGCTCAACGGCTTCATCTCCGGCGAGCAATCTGTCTTCCGGGGACTGCGCCGGCTGCCGCCCGCCCACGTGCTGGTGTCGGAGAACGGCGTTTCCCGCCTGGAGCGCTATTGGGAGCCGCCCGCCTTGGCACCTGACCCGCCGGAGGCCGCGCAACAGCTGGGTGCGCTACTGGGCGAGGCAGTTTCCAGCCACCTGATGAGCGACGTCCCACTGGGGCTTTTCCTGAGCGGGGGGTTGGATTCCACGGCAATCGCTCACCTGATGGCGCCGCAGGTGAAGAAGCCGCTGCTGGCCTTCACCGCCCGCGTGCGGGGTGGTTTCGACGAGGGTCCTCCTTCGCAGCAGGCGGCAAGCAAGGTGGGAGCTGCGTGGGAGGCGGCCGAGGTGGACGCGCGCACCTTCGCCGACCTGCTGCCGGGGCTGGTCTGGCACCACGACGAGCCCATGGGCTTCCCCGCCGCGGTACCACTGTATGCCGTCTCCCGCCTGGCCGCCGGCAAAGTCAAGGTGGTGCTGACGGGCGAGGGCGCGGACGAACTACTGGCCGGATACAGCCGCTATGCCATCACCCTTGCCAATGCCCGCTGGGGCCGGCATTGGCAAGCCCTCCCCTATCCGCTGCGGCGGGGGCTGGGGGCGATCGCCTCCCGCATGCCGGGAGTGCGGGCCAAGGCGGGTCGCACCTTTCTTGCCCGTGCCCTTACCCCGCGTGACTTGTACTTCAGTAATTTCACGGGGGGCGTCTCGCCTCGGGGCCTCGAGGCCATGCTGGGAAGCGGGCTCTACCGCAAACAAGACGACCCCTTTGCGGTGGGTGAGACGGCCTGGGGCAAGGCTTCGGGTTGGCTGGAGGGGATGATCCGGGCGGACCTGGCCACCTACCTGGTGGAGTTGCTGGCCAAGCAGGACCGCATGAGCATGGCCGCTTCGCTCGAGAGTCGGGTGCCCTATCTGGACGGGCCGTTTGCCGAGTTCTGCCTGCGCCTGCCCGAGTCGCGCAAGGTGCAGGGGAGGACAGGTAAGGTCATCCTGCGCGAATGGGCGGCCTGGAGCCTGCCGCCAGAGACAGTGCAGGGAGCCAAGCACGGCTTCCCCGTGCCCTGGTCCGCCTGGCTGCGCAGGGACCTGCGTGAGTGGGTCTCCGAGCTGCTGCTGGGCGGCCTGGTGCGGCGGGAGCTGGTAAATGGGGCATCCATCCGCTCGGCACTCAAAGCCCACCTGGCCGGGCGCGAGCGCGGTGAGTTGCTCTGGCGGCTGGTTAACCTGGAGTTGTGGTTGCGCGCCTTCATTGACCGTGCAAAGCCCTGGGAGCAGTATGAACCTTAAGGAGATTCGTGCCCTCCATATCCTGCACACCTCGCTGCCCAATCTGAGCGGCTACAGCGTGCGCGCCTCCCATATCCTGCGTTTCCTTGCCACCGCCGGAGTCGAGTTGCGAGCGGTGACCTCCGCCCAGCAAGAGCCCGCGCCGGCCGAGCCGGTGGAGAACATCGAGGGCCTGGAGGTCTGGCGCACTGCTCCCCCCGGTGGCCCCCGGGTACCCGGGCTGCGGGAGGCCAGACTGATGCAGGCACTTTACCGGCGGGCCGCCCAGGCGGCGGCGGACTTTCGGCCCGACCTGGTGCACGCCCACAGCCCGGTGCTCTGCGGCCTGCCGGCCCTGAGGCTCGCGCGCCGGCTGCATATCCCCCTGGCCTACGAGGTGCGGGACTTCTGGGAGAACGCCTCGGTAGATGTGGGCAAGTTCGCCTATGACTCGGTTCCCTACCGGGTGGCCAAGGGATTGGATACCAGGGTAATGCGCGGCGCCCAGGCGGTGGTGGTACTCTCCCGGGCACAGCGGGAGGCAGTCCTGGCCCGCGGGGTGCCGGCCGAGGCCGTGGTGCTGGCTCCCAACGGTGTGGACGTGGAGGGCCTGCAGCCCGACCCCGCGCTGGCGGCTGAACTGTGCGCTGGCTGGGGACTGGGCGGGCGCAAGGTGCTGCTATACCTGGGCGCGTTCCTCCCCTATGAGGGCCTGGAGGTATTGGTGACGGCCATGCGGCTGCTCGTGCAGGCCGAGCCCGAGGCCTTGCTGCTGTTCGTGGGCGACGGAGACCTGCGGCCGCGGCTGGAGGCGCTGGCGGCAGAGCAGGGGGTCGCGGGTAACGTGCGCTTCGCCGGCCGCGTGCCACGCGCGCAAGTGGCGGCCTGCTACGGGCTGGCCCGGGCGGCGGTCTACCCGCGCCTGCGGACCCGCACCACCGAGGTCACCACTCCGCTCAAGCCGCTCGAGGCCATGGCGTTGGGGGTGCCGGTAGTGGCGACCGACCTGCCGGCCCTGCGCGAGATCGTATGTCATGGAGAGACCGGCCTGCTGGCCCGTCCGGGGGACGCTCAGGACTTGGCCGACAAGTGCCTATGCGCCCTGCGTGACGAAGCCGGGGCCAGGCGGCGCGCGCAGGCGGCACGGGAGCAAGTGGCGGCGGAGCGCGACTGGGCAATGACGCTCTCGCCATACCTGGACCTGTACGAACGCTTGGTGGAGGGACCGGATTGACGCAACCGGGCAGCCAGCCGAGCGGTTTGCTATAGCGACTGGCACGCTTCTTGCTGTACCGCGCCGCGACTGCGCTGTAGGTGAGAGAGACCGCATGCGCCTGACCCGCCTGCTCTGGCCCATATCGGTGGCCGCCCTGCTGGGGTGGCTGTACCACGGGACGCTTGCCTCCCTGGTGCGTACCTGGTACGCCGACCCCACCTTCTCGCACGGCTTCCTGGTGCTCGCGGTGGCGGGGTGGCTGGCTTGGTCGCGACTGCCGCTACCTGCGGCAAAGACACCCGCCACCCGTGCTGCCGTGCTGCTGGCAGCGTTGGCGGCAGGATGCTACCTGTCCGGGCGGGCGGGTGACGTGCACTTCCTGGGACCGGTGTCGCTACTGGTCTTGCTGTTCGCGTTGGGACTGGGCACGCTGGGGTGGCCTGCCATGCGCGCTCTGCTCGCCCCCTATCTGTTCCTCTACTTTGCCGTGCCCTGGCCCGATCTACTGGTGGGATACCTCAGTTTCCCCATGCAGTATGCGGCTGCATCCTACGCGGGCATGTGGGGCTCACTGCTGGGGCTGCCGGTGGTGCAACGCGGTGTCAGCCTACACGTTGGCCGGGTGGTGTTTGAGGTGGCGGCACCCTGCAGCGGCATGCGCAGCCTGGTGGCCCTGATGGCATTGGCTGCGCTGATGGCCCACCTGGCCGAGGGCCCACGCGGGCGCCGGCTGGTGTTGTTCTTGCTGGGGGCCCCGGTCGCCCTGGTGGCCAACGCCGCTCGCATTCTGTTGATCCTGGTGATCGGGGCGAACTGGGGGCAAAGAGCGGCAGAGGGCTTCTTCCACGGCTTCTCCGGGATGGTGCTCTTCCTGCTGGCGGTGGGGCTGCTGGTGCTGGCCGGGCGCATGCTGGGCCTGCGGCAGGGGGCGCTGCCCATGCCGCGACGGGTGCCAGCGTTGGCCGGAGCGGCCAGCCGGCCGGTGTGGGTGCCATGCGTGCTCCTGCTAATCGCATTGGGTGTGGCCTGGATAGCCAGATGGGAGCGGGCGCCTACCCTGGTTTTCAGTTGTGCCGGCGTTCCGACCACCCTCGCGGGCTGGCATGCGGAAGCGATGCCCGACCTGGACGAGCCGACGCGCAAGATGCTACGCCCGGACGCTCACCTGACCCGGAAGTACTGCCGGGGCCAGGAGGAGGCGCAGTTGTTTGCGGTTTTCGGCCACCGCAAGGAAACCTTTCACGCGCCAGACTTCTGCCTGCTGGGCGGCGGCTACAGCACGATTGCTCGCGGCCCGGGGAGGCTGTCAGGCGGGGTGCCTTGTCGTTGGTCGCTGCTCGCGGCCGGCGACCAGGTGTACGTAGTGCTATACTACTTCCTGGCCGGCCGGCGGCCCACCGCGGGTGTGGCCCGGCAGCAGTGGTACATGCTGACTGACCGCATGCGGGGCAGGCCGACGGGCGGGGCCCTCATCCGCTGGACGATCCCCGTGCGCAAGAGTGTTCCCGATACCATGCGCCTGCTCGAGGACCTGGCGGCCGCGGCCCATCCTTATTTCTTGGCGTGCGGAGAGCCAAATCGTGGCACGATTCTTGCGGCAAACAAGCGAACGGTACAAAATGGCAACCATTGAAGCACCGGTAGCCGCCAAGGCCGCTACTGGCGACAAGATAGACAACGCCTTCCGCCGGGTGCTGGGGCATCTGCTGTGGCTTGCCCCTGCCGTGTTGGTGTTGGCCATCTACTACTGGCGCAACTATACGCACGGCTTTCGGCTACTGTTTCCGGACGCAATGGACATGGCCCAACTGGCCCGCCACATTCAGCACCATGAGGGCTTTGTCACGAGTTTCATCCGCCCCCTGGCATTGAGCCTGCAGGGCGGGAGTGGGCCCCAGCCGGAATTGTACCAGGCCCCGCTCTTCCCCCTGGTGCTGGCCACCCTGTTCGCGACCGGCATGGGAGCGCGGGACATGGTAGTGGGGATGGGATCACTCATCTTCCACCTCGCCTCGCTGGTAACGGTGTATGCCCTGGGCCGGAGGTTGTTCGGCCATGCGGCGGGGGCGCTGGCGGCCTTGCTGCTTGCCCTCAACCCCCAACTGCTCACTTTCGCCTTCTCCGGGCTGGCCCTGCCGCTGGCCCTATTTCTGGTTACCCTGGGGGTACTTCTCATCTACCGCAACCCTGGCTCGCTACGCCGCAGCGCCTGGACCGGCCTGGTATTCGGGCTGGCAGTGCTGACGGAATATGCCTGCCTGTGGGTTGCCCTGGCTGCGGTAGTACTGGCCGGGCGCATCCAGGACCGGCGGCGCTGGCTGCATGCGCTGGCTTTTGCTATGGGGCTGGTGGTGGCCCTGCTCCCCTGGGCCTACCGCAACATGGTGGTTGCCGGCAACCCCTTCTATACGCTCCAGGCCCGAGCGCTGAGCATGTATACGAGCGCGTCGCCGGGGACCTCGCTACTGCGCACTGCGGACCCCTCCCTGGCCTCCCTGTGGTCGGTTGGCAGCCTGTCGGCGCTGGCCACCAAATGGATTTTTGGCGTGAAGTCGCTGCTGGAGGCGGCGCCCCTGGTGGCAGGGCTTTACCTGTTGCCGTTCTTGGTGGTAGGATTGCTCTATCGCTTGCCTGACAAACGTGCTATACTCTTGCGCAACTGGGGTGTCCTGACACTACTGCTGCAGATCGCATTGCTGTCGTTCTTCAAGCCGGCCCCAGAGTTGCTGACGCCCCTGGTTGGGGTGTTGGGGGTGCTGGCAGCCGGGTACTTCACCCTGATGTCAGCCAGCGTTTCCCGAGTGCGGGCACTGGCCGCCCTGCTGGGGGTCAGTGTCATCCCGTTGGCGGCAGGACTGGCCCTGGCCCGGCCAATACAGCCGCCCATGGACAGCATGGGTTACCTGAATCGGAACTACCAGCCCGGGGCGGTAGTGTTGACGGATATCCCGTGGGCGGTTGCCTGGCATACTGACCTGCAGGCGGTATGGTTGCCGATGACGGCAAAGGACTATGAGCGTATAGACAAGGGGGGCAGAGTTGCAGGTATCTACCTCTCCTCATCCCTGCCTGGTTATCCGTCAGGCGAGTTGTCACCCATCTGGCAGCAGATGTACGCGGGCATGAACGTAGTACATGGCTTCGTCAGACAGGCGGCCTATCCGCCGCGTGAGCTGATATTCGGAAGGTCGGAATCATCCGAGAAGTGAGGTGAAACGATGAGAGCGCTGTGGATCGGCATCATCCTGGCCGCATTGCTGTGCGGCACCGCTTGGGCGGATCCCTGGCCGAATTACAGCTCCCAGTCAGGGAACACCATCACGGGCGTCAGCGTGACGGTCAACCCGTCGGTCACGCTGGGCGGGGTATCCACGTGGTACATCACCATCGCCGACGACGCCCAGATCAACCTGGGCGGCACCTGGTACCCGATCACCGGTGTCTGCGGCCTGGGGGTCTACCCCAACGCGGGTGACGCCTATGCGGGCGCCGTGACCTTCGGGGATGCCTATGGGGACTGGCGCCTGGAGCCTATGAGCGGTGATGGCACCACGGGCAGCAACGGCTTTGGCTGGTCCGGCCCGATGAGCCCAATCGGCACCCCCAGTAGCGGCGACACCGGCCCGATCGCCATCGGCACCGCCACCTTTACCGGGGTGGCGCCCCCTGACCTGCAGTACCTGCTGCATGTCTACGCCACCATAGACGGCGTGAGCGGCACCTACTGGGGAGATCCGGGCGCAGTCCCTCCGGTGCCACCGGGTGTGCCCGAGCCGGCCTCCCTGGCCCTGCTGGCCTCCGGACTGGCGGGGGTGGTGGCCGTTCGCAAGCGCAAGACCAGCGCATAGCATAGCAGACCTGCATTCGGGTGACATGGCTCCGGCGCCACCCGCCGGAAGCCCCATGTTCCCGTGCCTGATCCGCTGCCTGTCCCTCCACAACAGGCATGCGGCGGCGAGCCTGGGCTTATGCCCAGGCTCTGCTATTGCTGGGGAAGGGCGGCGAGCGCAATGCGCAAGATGCGCTTGAGGTTGCGGTAGCCGAGCAGCCGCAGCGCGGTATCGGGCCGAAACCATCCCCCATCATAGATGCGCTCGGCCTCCTGGGGGTGGATCACGGCCTCCGGGGGGGCGGCAAACAGAAGCCAGGTCACTCGCTTACGCACCAAGCGGCCTTCTGCCAGGAAGCGATACTTGCTTTCCCCCACCACGGCCACCGGGCGCAGCCCGGTCAGGCCTATCTCCTCACCGATCTCTCGCATTGCCGCCTGCTCGGCGGATTCCCCCCGCTCCATCTTCCCCTTGGGGAAAGTCCAGATGCCGTAACTGTCCATCACCAGGGCCACCAACGGCCCTGAGGGGGAGGGCTTGCAGATGACGCCGCCGGCCGAGAACTCGCTCAGCGGGGGCCCGGCCATCAGCGAGTCTGTCCGGTACCGATGCCCAAGTCGGCAGCGGTGAAGAGGTACGCCGGCTGGTAGCCGGCGTTACGGATGTTTTCTGCCGCGCCCTGGCCACGATCCACCACGTAGAGGATGCGGCTGACAACCAGCCCAAGTCCGTCCAGGGTACGGGCGGCGTCCAGGGCCTGGGCGGCGGTGGTAAGCACGTCCTCCACCAATACCACACGCTCACCGGGATGATAGTTTCCCTCCACCGGCTTGCTGGTGCCGTAGCCCTTTGACTCCTTGCGCACGATGATGCTGGGCAAGCCGGTCCGTAGCGACAGGGCGGTCGCCAGGGGGATGCCACCCAGCGGCACGCAGGCAATGCGCTCCGTGTCGGCAGGGACCAGTTCGGCCATGGCCGAGGCCACGTCAGCCAGCAGGACGGGGTCGGTTTCGAACAGGTACTTATCCAGGTAGTACCGGCTGTGCTGGCCAGAGCTGAGGATGAAGTCACCTTCCAGGTAGGCTGCCGCGCGCAGACGGCGGGCGAGGTCGGCATCAGCCATTGCTTGCTCCTTTAGCGGTGATGCGCTCGATAATCCCGGTAGTCGAGTGCCCTGGAACCGGCTCCACGATCACATAGCGGCCGCCCAAGTCGCATACGGCCTGGCGCTCGTCCTGGTTGACCGTCTCCAGCGTGTAATCGCCGCCCTTGGCGTAGATCTCCGGGCGCAGGGCACGGATGAGCGCCTCCGCGGTGGATTCCCCGAAAGGCACCACCAAGTCCACGCAGGCCAGCCCGCCCAGCACACGGGCGCGATCCGCGAGCACGTTCACCGGTCGTCCCTGACCCTTGAGCGCCCGGACGGATTCGTCACTGTTCAGCCCCACCACCAGTAGGTCTCCCAGTGCCCGCGCCTGTTCCAGGTAAGCCACGTGGCCTGCGTGCAGGATATCAAAGCAGCCGTTGGTGAGCACGATACGCTTGCCCTCCGCCCGGGCGGCTGCCACCATTTCGCTGGCCTGCTCCAGGGTGCAGCACTTCTCCTGCATACTGCCCCGCGTGGCGCGGGCCATGGCCTGTTTGATCTGCTCCGGGGTCACGGTTACGGTCCCGGGGAGGGCCACCGCCACCCCGGCCGCGTAGTTGCCCAGCATCGCGGCCTGCATGGCAGACGCTCCCGCCAGCAAGGCCAGCGTGCAGGTGGCCGTCACGGTATCGCCCGCCCCGGTGACGTCGAAGGCCTCCTGAGCATAGGTGGGGACGTCGCTGACGTTGCCCTCCTGATCGAAGATGCTCATGCCGTGCTTGCCGCGGGTGATGATTACCAGGCGATTGCCATGCTCCAGGCAGAGCCTGCGCCCCACCTCCCGCAAGGTAGCCTCGTCAGTGATCGCGAGTCCCGCTGCGGCTGCGGCCTCCTCGTCGTTGGGGAGAATCAAGTCGAAGCCTCGGAAACTGCTTGCGCGCTCCCGCGAGTCCCCCACCAGCAGGAGGTGGTGCTCCCGGGCCAGCCGGGTAACCAGGGCCAGCACCGCCGGGGTGACTACACCGTTGGCCTGATCCACCACCACGATCGCCTGCACCCTGGGAGCGAGCAGCGAGATGCTGTCAAGCACTTCTCGCTCGATGTCCCCCACAATGGCCGACGGGCGGGGGGTATCGACTCGCAATACCTCCTGCCGGGGGGTATGGGTGGCGCCGGCGCTGATCTTCGTATAGGTGTTGGTAGGTATGGCCCCATCGGTGACCAAGCCCGCTGTCTCCACCCCCCGCCGCACCAACTCCTGGCGCAAGAGGTCGCCGTTGGCATCCAGGCCCAGCACTCCCACCGCCCATACTCGGGCCCCCAGGGCAGCCATGCCACAGGCGGTGTTGCCCGCCGCACCCGGATTGCGGGTGCAGGAGTCCATGTGGATCACGGGCACCGGCCCTTCCCTGGAGATCTCCTCCATGCGCCCGTTGATATACTCGTCCAGGTAGAGGTCACCCACCACCAGCACGCGCTTGCCTGGGAACGAATCGAGTATCTCGCGTAGGGCCTGGGGCATGTGGTGGTGTCTCCTTGCTACCTGCCGGTCGTGCTGTCCTGAGATTATACCGGGGCCAGGCGGTGTGTTTCAAGCAGAGAACTCGACCAGCGCGGCGGCAATGCGCTTGGCCGTATCCCCATCCCATAGCGGCGGGATACCCCCCTGTTTGTACTTGCCCTCCAGCACCCGCTGCAGCACATCCAAGACCGCATCGGGGTCGAGGCCGGTGAGGGTGTTCGTGCCGATGGTGGCCGTGATCGGGCGCTCGGTGTTGTCGCGCAGGGTGAGGCAGGGGATCCCGAGGTAGGTGGTTTCCTCCTGCAGGCCGCCGGAATCGGTGAGCGCCCCGGCCGAGCCTTCCAGCAAGCCGAGGAAATCCACGTATCCCATGGGCTCGGTGAGGTGCAGCCCGGCCAAGTGCTGCAGATTCTCCAGCATGCCGGCCCCTTCCAGCCGGGTACGCGTGCGCGGGTGCAGGGGCATCACCAGGGGCAGGCGGGCAACCGCCAGTTCCATGATTTCGGCGAGCCGGCGCAGGCGCAACCGGTTGTCCACGTTTTCTGGACGGTGCGCCGTCATCACCAGGTAGCCCTTGCGTTCCAGGCCGAAGCGTTCCCAGGTGCGGGCCGCGCGCGCGGTCGGCAGCACCCGCAGGAGACTGTCGATCATGACGTTTCCGACCAGCCGCTGCCGCCCCTGGTCAATGCCCTCCTGCACCAGGTTCTCTCCCGCGTCCGCCGAGGACAGTAGCAACAGATGAGAGAAGTGGTCGGTGGCAATGCGGTTGATCTCCTCGGGCATCCCCAGGTCGCCGCTGCGCAGGCCAGCCTCCACGTGGGCCACGGGCACCCCGCGCTTGGCGGCAGTCAGGGCGGCGCCCAAGGTGGAGTTGACGTCGCCCACCACCACCACCCAATCTACCGGATAGCGGTTGAGTAACTGCTCAGTGGCGGCCATCACCTTGGCGGTCTGCACAGCATGGCTTTCCGAGCCCACCTCAAACAGGGCATCCGGGGGGGGCAGGCCCAGGTCGCGCAGGAAGACCTCGGACATGGAGTAGTCATAGTGCTGGCCCGTGTGCACGAAGAGCGGAGGAGCGAAGTGCCGGTCTGCTCGCAGCGCGCGCAGAATAGGGGCAATCTTCATGAAGTTCGGGCGGGCGCCGGCAACGCAGGCAACCTGGAGCATGCTCACGCCCCCTCTGTGAGGATGCGGGCGATCTCCTCCCCGGCATCCCCTGCCACTGCGTTACGGCTCACCCGCGCGGTCTGCAGCACCGCCCAAGAGGGATCGCCGGGGGCGGCGATAATCGCCACCTCCTCGCACCAGCGTTCCGTCTGGGTGGCCAGCAGCACTGCACCTGTCCCGGCCCCCGCGGCCACCCGGCACACGCCCAGGTTGTCGCTGACCACGCACCCAGCCCCCGTCAGCAGGGCCAGCCACTGGGTGATGCTCTCCGTGGGCAAGGCGGGGAGGGCCTCGGTCTCCTGCACTTCGCCCTCGGCACCGGGTACCCGGACGCAGGGAGCGCCCGAGGAGGCGGGGAGCACCGCCTTTGCAGCATCCAGCGCCACCACAGTATAGCGACCCGCGTTTAGTCCGAGCGGCCGCAGTGTCTGCGCCACCGTCCCCTCGGAGAGTAGGAGGTGCGCCTCGGCCAGCAGGTCACCGGTCAGTTGGCATTCCAGACCCTGCTCCTGCAGAGCCGCAGTGGTGGCGCCCATGGGGGAAAAGCGGAAGCAGGCCAGCCGTTCCACCACGACGCGGTCAGGGTGCAGGTGGGCCGGGGCGGGCATCCCCGCTTCGAGGCAGGCCAGGGCGACGCCGGCCTTTTGCATAGTGATCGCCAGCGGCAGCGCGGCCTCGGAGATCTCCCCCACCACCAACAGGTCAGGCCGCTTGGCCTGCAGGCATTCCTGGGCCCAGGTCATGGCTTCGGCCGCCCGGGAGGAGGTAGTTTCCTTGGCGGGGACGAGCCAGGAGACTACCTGTGACAGCCCAAGCACCCCCAGGTCGGGCATGCCGAAGGCGGTGCGTTTGCGCAGATACGCGGCCAAGCGAATGCTGTGACCCGGCAGGCACCTCTGCAGGCGCGCCGCCCGCAGCAAGTCCAGTCGTGTGGAAACCAGGAACAAGAGGTCCATCTGTCCGCCTTGCCGGCCCTGACTTTCGGGCTAAACGGGCACCGGGCGTCCTCCGCTGGTAAGCGAGCGCTCGGCCGCCTCCAATACCTTCACCACCTGGATTCCATCCAGGCCGTCACTTCGAGGGCGCCGGCCCAACCGGATGCATTCCAGGAAATGCAGGCATTCCAGGCGCAAGGGCTCATACGCCTCCAGTTGCGGGTGAAAGGCCGCCTGGGGAGGGTGGCCGTCGCCCCGGTGTCGGCTGCTATAGATGCGCACTTTCTCGGGCGCCAGGTCGTCGAAGACCGCCATCTGGTTCGTGCCCACGATCGTCATGCGCCGCACCTTACTCGGGTCGCGCCAGCTCACCTCGACATGCAGGCTGGCAGGTCCCGGGTAGGTGGCTTCCAGGTGCACCGTCTCTTCGCTGCCATTGCCGGTGACCGTGGCACTTACCTCGACTGGAGATTTGCCCAGCAGGTAGTTGGCCACCGAGAGATCGTGGGGGGCAAGCCCCCACATCGCATTCTCCCTGGCGGTGCCGCCCAGGAGCGGGTTGACGCGGCTGGCGTGGATCTCGGTAGGCACCCCCAGGGCGCCGGAATCCAGGTGCCGCTTGAGGTAGGTGACGGCCGGGTGGTATTCGAGCAGGTGCCCCACCATCAGCACCAAGCCCCGGGCCTCCGCCAACCCGGCTAACTCCTGGGCCTGGTCGCTGCGGGTGCACAGCGGCTTTTCCACGAAAAGGTGCTTCCCCCCCTGCAAGCCCTGCCGCGCGATCTCGAAATGGGTTTGGATAGGCGTGGCCACCACCAGGGCGGTGAGCGCCGGGTCGGTGAGCAATTGGCGAAAGTCGTCGGTGGTAGCGAGACCGGGGTAGGTAGCGGCGGCCTCCGCCAGGCGGGTGGGGTCGAGATCGCAGACCCAGCGCAAGTGGGCATGCGCGATGCCGGCGAAGTTGCGCACCAGGTTACGGCCCCAGTGCCCGCAGCCAATCACTCCCACCTGCAGGGGGCGGCTACAGCCGCACGATCCGGTCACTTTTGATCCCCTTCAAGGCGTTGCGGGTATCCACCACCAATGTGCTGCAGGCAGCTACCATGCCGTAATCCAGCGCACTATGGTCGGTCAAGACAAGCACGCAGTCGCTGCGCTCCAGTTCCTCGCGGGTCAGCGGCACGCTGTGGAGAGTGGCGCCGTTGCAGACCACGCTGGGCAAGTGGGGGTCATGGTAGCGCACCTCTGCCCCCTTCTTCAGCAGCAGTTCCATGACCTTCAGCGCGGGGGACTCCCGGGCGTCAGCCACGTCTTTCTTGTAGGCCACCCCCAGCACCAGCACCTGCGCCCCGCGCACTGCCTTGCGCCGGTCGTTGAGAGCGTCCGTCACGAGATCGGCCACTCGGCGGGGCATGCGGTCGTTTATCTCCGCGGCGAGTTCGATGAAGCGGGCATGCCGGTCGTACTCCCTCACTTTCCAGGAAAAGTAGTGGGGGTCAATGGGGATACAGTGGCCGCCCACCCCCGGGCCGGGGTAGAAAGCCATAAAGCCATAGGGCTTGGTGGCGGCTGCCTCCACCACTTCCCAGATATCGATCCCCATTGCTCTGCAGAGCACCGCCATCTCGTTGGCCAGGGCGATATTGACGTGGCGGAAGGTGTTCTCGAGCAGTTTCGCCATTTCTGCCACCCGCGCGCTGCTCACCACGTGGACGCAGGGGGCCACCTGCTCGTAGAGCAGGGCAGCCAGCCGTGCCGACTCCGGATCGCATCCCCCTACCACGCGGGGGGTGTTCTTCAGGTTGAACTTGGCGTTGCCCGGGTCCACGCGCTCGGGGGAAAAGGCCAGGAAAAAGTCCTTGCCGACTTTCAGCCCGCCCCGCTCCAAGACCGGCCGCAGCACGTCCTCGGTAGTGCCGGGATAGGTGGTGCTCTCCAGGACTACGAGCGTTCCGCGTTGCAGGTAGGCGGCAACGTGCTGGGCTGCGGCCAGGACGAATCCCAAGTCAGGCTGCTTGCCCAGGGAGAGCGGGGTAGGAACGCAGATGATCGCGATCTCGACGCCGTGCAAGATGTCGGGATCGTCACTGGGGTGGAAGCGGCTTTCCGCAAGGAGGGCGGCGACGGCCGACGCGGGGATATCGGCGATGTGGCTGCGGCCCTGGCGCAGGCCCGCCACCTTATCGGGGTCGAGGTCGTACCCGGCCACGGTGAAACCGGCTTCCCCCAGGGCCACCGCAAGGGGCAGCCCCACATAGCCCAATCCGATTACTGCCACCCGGGCGCGGCGGCTAAGGATTCGCTCATGAAGCACCGGCATCCACCTTACGTGCTGGTTTCTGCGTCGTTACTGCGTTCCGCCCGGAGGTGAGGCGATTATAGGCCTTGCCCCCTCGGCCTGTCAATCAGGCGCACCGGGACTACTGTAGCGCCAGTGAGAGTTGAGCGGCCGTTTGCTCGATGGCATGCCAGCGGTCGTCGTCCATCACCAGTCCTACCATCTCCATGGCCAGGATGGCGGCCCCCACCACCGGCTCGAATTTGGGCCGGGAGATACAGGCCTTGGGGGCCACCTCGTGCACCCGCTCGCGCACCACGTCCAGCAGCAGCGGTCCCTTGCCTTTGAAGATGCTGCCCGCCAGCACTACGGGCACGGGCTCGCGCTCCAGCGCCAAGCGGCGGATCATAGCGTTGGCGCACGCGGCGGCCTCCTCCCCGATTTTGCGCACCAGCCGGCAGGCCACTTCATCGCCCTCCAGCGCGGCCTCGAAGACGAGCGGCGCGAGGGCCAGTTTTGCCTCCCCCTTGAGACCCTCGTGGTACAGGGCCCGGGTCAGTTCCTCCATGTCGGGCTTGCCCGTGGCCTCGAGCACCAGGTCGGTGAGCATGGTCTGGGGGCCACGCCCGTCGTAGGCCCGGAATACGTGGTGCAGCACTTCAGAGGCGATCATGTAACCCCCGCCCCAGTCTCCAAACTCGAACCCTTCCCCGAGCACCCGCACCTCATGGCCGGCAGGGCTCTTGCCCGCCGCGTTGGCGCCTGAGCCCATGATCACCACTACCCCGTAGGACTGGCGGGCACCGGCGCGCAGCCCGACCATGGTGTCATTGACCACTTGCACCTTGGGTGCGAGGCCAAACTTGCGCACCTCGCTTTCGAGCATGACGTAGTCCTCGGGAAAATCGGCACCCGCCAGCCCAAAGCAAACGGCCTCCGCCTCTCCCTTGAGCCCGGCCTGGTCACGGGCCTGCTCACAGGCGGCGAGCACGTTGCTCATTGCCTGCTGCATCCCGACCGCCTCGTAATTGCCGGGCCCGGTGCGGCCCAGGGCCAGCAGGCGGCCGTCGCTGTCGGCCACCAGCGCGTGGGTCTTGCTGTTGCCGGCGTCCACGCCGATCACGAACCGCTTCTGTCGTCCGCTCACCCTATGCTCCAAACTGGGGAAGGTAGGCCCGGTGTGCCTCCAGCAGTCCCTCAAGCAGCCGCCGGGCGACGGGCAGTGAGGGCACCAGCGGGTGTGCCAGCAAGGCCTGCAGGGCTGCCTGCCGGTCCCCCTGGGCCCCCGCCTGCACGGTCAGTTCTTCGTACGCCTTGACCGCCTGGATCAGCCCCCGCACCGGGGTCGGGAGCGGCCCCACCGGCGCCGCCTGCGCTCCCGTCGCGCCGACCGAGGCGCTCACCTCCATGGTTGCCGTTGGCGGCAGGTCGGGGCAGATATCGCCGTTGCGCACATTCACCACGTGGCTGTCGCCGGAGTTGCAGTGCAGTGACTGCACCAGAGAAATGGCAGCCTCCGAGTAGCGCGCCCCACCCCGCTTGGAGAGCGCCGCCGGTTTCTCGCGCAGTTTGGGGTCCCGGTATTGCTCGATCAATTCCCGCTCAACCTCAAGCACTTCCTCGCCCCTGGTGTGGGCCGCCGCCTGCAACTTCGCGAGCGCCTGGTCACGATAGTAGTAGTAGTGGAGGTAGCCGTTGGGGATTAGACCCAACACCTCGAAAACCTCCTTCTCGGTCGTGCCCATCTGTGCTGCCAGCGTCGCGAACTGCTGCCTGGATACCGGCTTCCCATCCAGGAGCACCGCTCGCACGAAACTGAGGTGGTTGAGGCCGAAGTAGTCCAGCGTGACTCTCGAGGCATCCACCTCCAATGCCTTGGCCGCATCGTAACGCATGTTGATGGGCACGTTGCACAGGCCCAGCACCTTGACCCTGGTCAGGGTGTCGACGGCCTGGGTGATGATGCCCGAGGGGTTCGTGAAGTTGATCAGCCAGGCCTCCGGGGCGAGCCGCTCTATATCCCGGGCGATGTCCAGCATCACCGGGATCGTGCGCAGGGCCTTGGCGAATCCCCCTGGGCCGGTGGTTTCCTGGCCGATCACGCCCATGGAGAGTGGGACCTTCTCGTCCAGAATGCGGGCGGCATTCCCCCCCACCCGAACCTGCGTCAGCACAAACGAGGCGCCGGCGATGGCCTCCTGCCGGTCGGTGAGGAAACGCACGTCCAGGTCGGGGGCGCGGGCAGCGACCATGCGCCGGGCCAGTCCGCCGACGATTTCCAGCCGCTCGCGGTCTATATCCATCAGATCCAGGCGGGTAATGGGCAGCGCTGCCCGGCGGTCCAGGATGCCTTCCACCAACTCGGGGTTGTAGGTGCTGCCGGCGCCAATGACCGTCAGCTTCATGCGAACCTCCCTCGTGCAAAAGGGCCAGGCACATGCTCGCCTGGCCCCAGAGTCTGCTCCGTTACCAGCCGCGCCCCCTTACCGCTTGCGCAGGAAAGCGGGGATCTCGAGATCCGCCTCCTCCTGCTGGATGGAGGGCAGCTCGGCCTCGCCCGAGGTGACCGCACTCTTGTTGCTGCGCCCCCCCTCGAAGCCAGTGGCCACCACAGTAATGCGCACCTCGTCCTTCATGTTCTCGTCGATGACCACGCCGAAAAGCACATTGGTATCCTTGCCACCGGAAGCGCCCGAGATGATTTGCGCGGCTTCTTCGATCTCGGCCAGTGCCAGGTCGCTGCCCCCGGTCACGTTGAACAGGATGCGTCGGGCCCCCTCGATTGCGGTCTCCAGCAGCGGGCTGCTGATGGCAGCTTCGGCGGCCTCCGCTGCCCGCCGCTCACCCTTGCCTTCGCCGATGCCCATGATGGCCGTCCCCGCGTCCTGCATGACGGCCTTCACGTCTGCGAAGTCGAGGTTGATGCGGCCGGGGATGGTGATCAGGTCGGAGATGCCCTGCACTCCCTGCCGCAGCACCTCGTCAGCCATGGCAAAAGCCTCGAGCAGGGTAGCACGCTTGTCCACCACGCCGAGCAGGCGATCGTTGGGGATGGTAATCAGGGTGTCCACCTTGGCCTTGAGGGCACTCACCCCATCCTCGGCAACGGCCCCACGCCGGCCGCCCTCAAAACTGAAGGGCTTGGTCACCACGGCGACGGTGAGCGCGCCCAACTCGCGGGCTACCTCCGCCACCACCGGGCTTGCCCCGGTGCCGGTGCCGCCGCCCATGCCGCCAGTGATGAAAACCATGTCGGCGCCCTCGAGGGCGTTCTTGATCTCCTGCCGGCTCTCCTCCGCAGCCTTCAGGCCGATGGTGGGGTCACCACCCGACCCCAGGCCCTTGGTAACGTCGGCCCCCACCTGGATCTTGCGCTCGGCGTTGCTCAGGGTGAGCGCCTGCAAGTCGGTATTGGCAGAGATGAACTCGACCCCGCTCAGGCCCGCCGCGATCATCCGGTCGACCGCGTTGCAGCCGGCGCCCCCGACGCCAATCACCTTGATTTTGGCAAAGGTGGTGGTCCCCTCGGATCTCGGCATTGTCCTATCCCCTTTCACCATAGGTCATCAGCTGTGAAAAGCCGGCCGAGCGAACGCAGCCGACGGGTGGTAGCGGTATTATAGGTTTGGTCATGCCGACCGTCAACTCCTGCCGCAGGCGCGTGCACGGCAGCAAAGCGTTATCGGGGCGGCAGATTGGCTGTGCGGTCACCCCCGGCCGCTCAGGCCCCTTCGTCCTGCTGGGCAGCCGGGTCCCAGGCATTCGGGCCCATCTCGGGCACGTGCTCGGTGTTCTCCTCAGGCTGCGGCGGCTGGCGCAAGCCGCCTGCCTGGCGGGCGGCGTTGACCGCCGCCATCGCCTGCTGTATGGCGTTGCCGGCGGTCATCACCTGGCTGGTGGTGGCGTCGGTCGCCGCCAGCAGGCGGCGAGCGTCCGCGAGCGTGGTCTCCAGCGCCAGCACCAGTGCCGGCTCCACGCTGCCCCCCACCTCCTCGGCCAGGCGCTGACCTGTGGAGATAAGTTGCCCGGTGCGGTTGCGCGCCTCGGCGTCCTCCCGCCGACGGCGATCTTCCCGCTCGTGGGCGCGGGCCGCCTGCACCATTTCCTCCACCTCGGCGGGGGTGAGCCCGGACGACGGCTGGATGGCCAGTTTCTTCATGTTGCCGGTGGCGGTATCGCGGGCCGATACTTGCACCATGCCGTTGACGTCAATTTCGAAGGAAACCTGGATCCGGGGCACGCCCCGGGGCATCGGTGGGATTCCCTTGAGGGAAAAGCGGCCTAGTGACCGGTTATCCGCGGCCATTTCCCGCTCTCCCTGCAGCACGTGCACATCCACTGCGGTCTGCCCGTCGCTCGCGGTGGTGAAAATCTCGGACTTGCTGGTGGGGATGGTGGTATTGCGCTCGATGAGTTTGGTGAACACCCCGCCCACCGTCTCCACGCCCAGGGAAAGTGGGGTGACGTCGAGGAGTACAATATCCTTCAGGTCGCCGCCCAGCACCCCGCCCTGGATGGCGGCGCCCAGTGCCACCACCTCGTCCGGGTTGATGCCCCTGTGGGGCTCCTGGCCGAACATCTCGCGCACCAGGTCCACGACCATGGGCATGCGCGTGGCCCCGCCGACCAAGATGATCCGGTCAATCTCCCTGGGCTGCATGCGGGCGTCAGCCAGCGCCTGCAGGGTTGGCGTGCGCATCTTCTCCACCAGGTCCGCCGTCAATTCTTCCAGTTTCGCCCTGGTGACCGCCAAGTCAAGGTGGCGCGGCCCGGAGGGAGTGGCGGTGATGAACGGCAGGTTGACATTGGTGCTCACCATACTGGAGAGCTCCATCTTCGCCCGCTCGGCTGCCTCCTTGAGGCGCTGCATGGCAGTGCGGTCGGCAAGCAGGTCCACACCTTCCCGCTCTTTGAACTCCGCCGCCAGGTATTGCATCAGTCGCTCGTCCCAATCGTCGCCGCCCAGCCAGGTATCCCCGCAAGTAGCCTTGACTTCGAACACACCCTCGCCCAACTCCAGGATGGAGACGTCAAAGGTGCCGCCGCCCAGGTCCCACACCAGCACGGTGTGGATCTGCTCGCTGCGGTCCAGCCCATAGGCCAGGGAGGCGGCAGTGGGCTCGTTGATGATGCGCACCACGTCCAGCCCGGCAATCCGCCCGGCATCCTTGGTGGCCTGACGCTGACTGTCGGAGAAGTAAGCGGGGGTGGTGATGACCGCTTGCTCGACCGGGTGGCCGAGGTAGCTCTCGGCGTCAGCGCGCAATTTCTGCAGGATCATGGCCGAGAGCTCGGGGGGGGTATAGGCGCGGCCGTCAACCTCGAACTTGAAGTCCGAGCCCATCTGCCGCTTGATGGAGAGCACGGTGCGGTCGGGGTTGGTGATGGCCTGCCGCTTGGCCAGCTGCCCGACCAGGCGCTCGCCGTTCTTGGTGAACGCGACCACAGAGGGGCACAACCGTCCGCCCTCGGCGGTTGGGATGACGACGGGCTCGCCGCCCTGCATCACCGCCACCACCGAGTTGGTGGTGCCTAGGTCAATGCCGATTATCCGCCCCATTACTGCGCTGCCCGTGTTTCACCAACCTCGGGCGGCACCGCCACCCCAACCTTGCTGGGGCGCAGCACCTTACCCTCCATGGTATAGCCTTTTTCCACCTCGGCTACCACGGTTCCCTCGGGTGTTTCGTCAGTCGGGATGCGCAGAACCGCCTCGTGCAGAGTTGGGTCGAAATCCGTTCCCACCGCCACGATGGGCACCACCCCATGCCGGGCCAACACCTGCTCGAACTGGGAGCGAGTGATCTCCACGCCGGCAATCAGCGGGCCGGCTGGGGACTCTGGGGATTGCTTGGCCGCTTCCAGAGCCCTCCCCAGATTATCCAGCACCGGGAGAAAATCCAGGATCAGCGAGCCCAGACCATAGCGGATCGCCTCGTCCTTCTCTTGGCGCAGTCGCTTGCGATAGTTGTCGAAGTCGGCCATCGCCCGCAAGTAGCGGTCGTTCATCTCCGAGAGTTGCTCCCGGAGTTGGGCCACCTCTCCTTCCAGGCGTTCCAGGGCAGATGCTTCTGGCTCTGCGGGCAACTGCTCGAGGGGTTCTTCCTCGATCAGTCCCTGCCCGCGTTCGGACACCTCCGAATCTCTTGCCATCCAAACCTCCAGCCTATGTCGGAGGGGCCGGGGACGTTTCCGGCTCCTCGCGCTTACGGATAATGACATTGATGCGCAGTATGGCCTCCGCCACCTCCTGCGCGGTTTGCAGGGCGCATACCTTCACGGTCGCGGGGTCAACCACGCCCAGGCCGACCATATCCGCCACCTCTCCCGTCTCGCAGTCGATCCCCAGCCTGCCCGGCTGGCCTGCGCTGGAGGCAAGCACCTCCTGGACTTTTCCCAGCGGGTTGTAGCCGGCGTTGGCGACGATCTGGGCAAGCGGGCGTTTGAGCGCCTCCAGTACGCAATCTACCCCAAAAGCGGCCATCGCACGCATACCTTGGCGGACTTTTTCCACCTGAGGGATGAGTCCTAACTCCGCGGCTCCTCCTCCCGCCACCACTCCCCCCGCGATCGCCTGCTGCACCGCGGAGGCAGCGTCCTGCGCGATCCGCCGCCGCTCCGCCCGCACCTCTGCGGTGGCGGCCCCCACCAGCAGGGTGGCAGTACGCTTGCCCGCGCCACCCAACACCACGATGTGTTCCAGGGTGTCGTCCTCGTATACCCGCCGCGCCCGCCCCAGGCATCCCTGCAGGCGCTCCGGGTGGCGGATGATCCCCGCCCGCTTCACCGGGCGCGCCCCCGTATACTCGGCCAGGCGGGCCAGGTCGCGGGCCGAGACCCGGCGCAGCACCATCACCCCGGCCTCGGTCAACGCTTCCTCCGCAGTATCCCCTACTGCGCGCTCGGCCACCACCACGTTCACCCCGGCCTCCAGGATGTGGGACAGCGCCTGGGCAAACTGCTCACGATATTCCATGTACTTGGCGAAACCGGCATCGGTGCCCAGGGCGTCGTCGTCCACCTCTTCGGGCTCCAGCGCGTCGTCAACCAGCAGGATGCGGGCCCGCCGGACGTCCGCCGGCATCTGCCGGTTCATGCGCTGCTTGTCCAGCAGCAGCCCCTCGAACACCTGGCTCTGCGCGCCCTCGCGGGCCATGACCAGGTCGGCCAGGCGAAACCCGGCTTCCCGACATTTTGCCATCCCGACCGTGCGCGCGGCGGCCAGCGCCAGCGAGGACAGCTCCTCGTCCTGCCGCCCTGAAATGAGCGCGGCCCGGCGCAGCAGGGGGTCATCGAACCCGGAGATGGGGATTGCCGCTTCCCGCAGCGCCTGCACCGCAGCCGCCACTCCCGCGCGCAGGCCCTCGAGCACCTGTGCCACCGGCACGCCCTTACCCACCTGGGTCACGCCTTCCCGCACCAGCGTGGCGGCCAGGAGAGTGGTGGTGGTGGTGCCGTCGCCCACCTGGCGCTCCTGAGACTTGGCGGCGTTAATCAGCATGCGGGCCGCGGGGTGGGTAACGTCCACGTTGTCCAGGATGGTGCTGCCGTCGTTGGTGATGGTGACCCCGCCCCGCCGGTCCACCAGCATGCAATCGAGGCCCTTGGGGCCCAGCGTGCCCTCCACCGCCGCAGCGATTGCCGCCACCGCGTTCGCGTTGGTGACGAGCGCTCCCAGCCGCTCGTCACCTTCACTCTGGCTGCCCTGGTTAGCGTGGTTGCTCAAGAACGGAATCTCCCCGCCCGGGATCACGGAGCGCAACTGGGGGCCCGGATCAACCCCCGCTGGCCCAGAGCGCCCGGTTCAGCATGTCCACGACCAGGTTCAGGGTAGCAACTGCCAGGTCGTAGCGCATGCGTTTGGGTCCCAGGATCGCCACCGTCCCCATGCTGCCATTCGCTGCCCGGTAGGTTCGGGTGACGAGCGCGCAGTCCTGCAGCGCAGGATGGCCGGTTTCCCGCCCGATGGTAACGCTCGTGCGGTCGGGCACCGCCTGGCTCAACAGCGCGCGCAGTGGCTGCTCCCGCTCGAAAAGTTGCATGAACGAGGTAATCCCTTCCGCGTTCCGGAAGGAGAGTGCGCCCACGATGTTGCTCGCTCCCTCAAACAAGAACGGTCGGTCGCCATGCAAGGGCGCGCGCAAGGCCTCGGCTGCCTGCCGATAGAATTCCGGCTCCGCCCGCAGCCCGCGCGCCAGTGTAGCCAACCCCTCCACGCTGATGGCAGCCAGTGGCTCTCCTGCAAAACGCGCATTGAGCCGCTGGCTGAAGGCATAGCAGGTGGCACGGTCTGGCGCCAGGGGCATGGTAGCCAAGGTGTGGGTCACCCGGCCCGAACTGCCTACCACCACCAGCAGCACCTGGTGGCGGTTGATGGGCGTCACCTCGGCATAGTGCAGCCGCTCACTCTCCCAATCGGGGATCGAGGCCAGGGAGGCCTGGCGGGTCAGTTCCGCCAGCAGCCGGCAGGTGACCTGCAGCGCGGGCTCGATGTCCTGCAGTTGGTGGAATGATGCTGAAACCTGCCGCACCGCCTCTTCCGCAGGGGCGGGCCTGGGCATCAGATGGTCAACGTAGTAGCGGTAGCCCGAATCGGTAGGCACGCGCCCGGCACTGGTGTGGGGTTGGTCGAGCAGGCCGGCAGCCTCCAACCCGGCCATGCGGTTGCGGATGGTGGCGCTGCTTACATTGCCCCCCAGCCGGCGAGCAACGGCCCGGGAGCCGACCGCCTCGCCGGTAGCGGTGTGCTCCTCAATGACAGCCGCCAGGGTTTCGCGTTCTCCGGGGGTGCATCTCATCGGACTCTCCGGGACATCTCGATTATGCCCTGCGCCCGGCCGCATGTCAAGGTGGTGGGGGATGGCGGGGGGAGCGACGGCAGTCAGGGGGCCCCTGCCGGCGGCCTCACTGGGTGGTCACCCGCACCTGGTAGCCCTGCTCCCGCAGCGCCCTGGCCGCCTGCTCGGCCTCCTGGGGGGTATGGTAAGTGCCGAGTTGGACCTTATGGACCTGCTGTCCATCCTCAGCCGTGGTGCTCACCCGACCCGCATAGCCCCGGTTACGCAGGTCGTCCATCAGTTCTTGCGAGTTCTCCTCCTTCAAGAAGACCCCTACCTGCACCGTATAGCGCTGATTGCGAGGGCGTGCGTGCACCTGTTCCGGCCGTGAACGCGGCTTCCTCCTGGCCCGGTCGAACGGATCGCGCACGGTCCGTCCCGCGGGGGAGGCCAGCGGCCCGCTGTCCGGATCGGGGGGGGGCTCGTTCAACTGGTACCGGTAGGCGGCGCTGGTATCTGGGGGCTGGTATTGCCCACCGAATACGCGGCCGCGTGAGGCAGGTCGCCTGGCCGCCTGCGTACCGAGCACGGTGCTGCCCAGGTAGAAGCCGAACAGCAGGGCAGCCGTCAGCAAAATGAACACGGTCAGCACGTTAATCAGCGCAAAGCCCCGGCCTGCGGGCACCCGCAGCCCCCACCGGGGCCACTTATGCTTCGGGCAGGATGCTGTCATGCGTGTGCGTCCTCTGGTTGGCCATGTACCCGGCGTCAGCGATAGCATATGCCCACACCGCCGCCAACAGCAAGCCGAAAACCAGCGGCCAGCCGGAGAAGAAGAGGTTGATGATCCGCGTGGGGTCCACACCCCTCACCCCGGACCGCACCAGTGTGCCCAGGGCAACCGCGGACGCCTGCAGGTAGTTTAGCACCACCACCAGCCAGGCGATGACCAGCAGCGCGCCCTTGAGTCGCTCGCCATTGTAGAGTTGCCCGAGACCGGGCAGCACGAAGGAGAACAGGGCGGCCAATGCGGGCTTGCGCTGCCGGCGCGCGCCCTCTTCCAGGAACAACTCCGGCGCCGCCAACATGGCCTCCTGTCGGGCGATAAGCAGGCTGGCGCGCCCGATCTTATCTTCCAGCGACAACTTGCCGGGATTACGCTGGTGTGCCTGGCGGTAGTAGTTGATCGCTTGCGAGCCCTTGCCCTGCTGATAGCAGGCGTCGCCCAGCAACTCCAGGGCTTCGGGGTTGCCGGGGGTCACGCCCAGCACCTGCTGCAGCAGGCTCTCGGCCTGTGCCCAGTTGCCGCGCACCCGGGCCAGGTTGGCCTGGGTCAGCAATTGCTTCACCTCGGGCTGGCCTTGCTCCACCATCCCTCCGTCCCGGCTCAGGCCGGCTGTGGCTCGAGTGTCAGGCGGGGCGCATCCCGCCACAGGCGCTCCAGGTCGTAGAAGGCCCGCTCTTCCTGCCCGAAGAGATGCACCACCACCTCGCCGAAATCGAGCAGGATCCATCCGCTTTCCGGCTGCCCCTCGCTCCCCAACACCCGCACCCGGCGCTCGCGCATCTGCTCGATCAGCGCCTCCATGAGCGCCCGCAGGTGCACCGTGCTGGTGCCGCTCGCTACCAGGAAGTAGTCGGTGACCAGGGTCAGCCCGCGCAGATCCATGACCACCGGATCCACCGCGCGCTTATCCACCAGTATAGATGCCATGCGCAGGGCCTTTTCTCGCGACTCCAAAGCGCGCCTCCGCTCAATACCCCTGCAGTGTACCCACCCCGTGCTCACCGCCGGGTTCCGGTGCTTCCGTGCCGTGCGGCGCCGCCCCGGGCGCCGCGCCGGCCGGGCGGGGCACAAAGGCATCGCGTCCCAGGATGACTGTGATGTCGGCCCCGCCGGCACCCTGCTCGGGAGATTCTATCACCTCTCCGTAGCCGAGCAGTTTGCGGATTTGGTACGCAGACTCTGCCTTGCGATAGGCAATGATCTGCGTGCGCTCCGCCTGCTCCGGGGCATTGGCCACAGTCTCCACGGTATATCCGCCCTCATCGAGGCTTTGAGAGACGGAGGCCGCCAGCCCGGGCACGGTGGTGCCGTTGAGCACCGCGACCAGCGCCTTGCTGCCGTAGAAGACGTGTTGGATCTGCTCGCGGCAGGCCGGCCAATCCGGCTCCAGGTAACTTACCCCCTTGACGTTGACCGGAGTCCCGGGCAGCGTCTCTGCTACCAACCCCTGTGCCGCGCCCTCCTCGGCCAATTGCTTGACCGCCTGCAAGTCGCCCACCGTGAGGTTGGTCTTGACCAGTTTACGGAACGCCTGCAGCAGCGCGGGCAGGCGCAGCAGATTGTCCTTCTGCAGCAACTGCTGCGCCACGGCCTTCAGGAAGCGCTGCTGGCGTTCGATGCGCTTCAGGTCACCCAGGGCGTCATGGCGGAAGCGCACATACCCCTCGGCTTGCCGCCCGTTGAGCCGCTGTACGCCCGGATGAAGGTCGATGAGCAGGTTCTGGGAGCGGTCGCGGTAATGCATGCGCTTGTCCACGTTGATGGTCACCCCGCCCATGGCGTCGACCAGGCGGCGCAGCCCCGAGACGGTAATCACCACGTGATAGGGCAGCACGATCCCCAGGTTGCGTTCCAGGGTGGCCCGGGTCAGGTCGAGCCCGCCGAGGCTGAAGGCAGCGTTAACCTTCTGCGTGCCATGCCCCGGCATGTCCACCCGGAAATCGCGAGGGACGGACACCATGGCTATCCGCTTCTGGGCGAGGTCAAGGTGGGCAATGATGATGGTATCCGAGCGCCGTACCTCCCCGGAGTCGTCCTCCCCGAGCACCAGGATGTCCACCTGCTGACGCCCTCCAAAGGGCGGGGTGAAGAGGGACTCGATCTGCCGCGCGGAGGAGCGCCCGCCTGCGAACACCAGGTACAGGATGGCCGAGCCGGAACAGGCGACCACGACGGCGATCAGGACCACCAGCCCGGGATGGAGGTGGCGGGGAGCACGCTGTTGAGATCGGGGCATGCGCTATAGCCTTTCTGCTTAGCGGCGGGAAAAACGAGGCGGGCCGGCCGAGCCGACCCGCATCAGATTCTTTGCTGGCCACCCGCGGGGGCCTTCGCCCCTCCCCCCGGGTAAGAATGAACCAGTATAATGCAAGAAATGAGGGAAGCGCATAGGGTAGCCGGTTCGGTCTTCGGTAGGGCGGTACTTAGACCGCAAACACTGCCGGACACTCCCCCTGCCGGTCAGCCAGTTCCAGCCTCACAACCCAGGTACGCTTGCTACTCTTCGCCGGAGCCATTTACGCATCAGCCGGTGAGGACCACGAACGTAACTCTGTTCTCTTCCCTCAAAACGTCACCTGGATGGCCGCAGCCATCAACACCAGCGAGCCATCTCTCAGAACCTGTTGGGGCGAGGGCGAGCCTCGTTCACGATCAACTTCCGCCCTTTGAGTTCATACCCGTTCATCGTCTCGATGGCTTTGGGGGCATCTGCTTCGGAGACTTCCACGAAGCCGAAGCCACGCGATTTCCCTGTCTCCCGGTCGGTGATGATGCGAGCCGCCTCTACGGGGGCACACCCCGCGAAGGCGTCCGCCAACTCTTCCTCCGTCAGGCTCCAGGGCAGGTTCCCGACATACAAGGTAACCGGCATCCTGTTGTCACCTCCCTCCCTGCACTGCGTTACTCTATGGCAAGTCGTAACGACGTGGTGCCACTCTCGCCGGCCGGGCCGTCCCATGAGCCCTGCCTGCACACGCTCGCTTACAGGTACAATCCCTCTTTGTAAATATAGCCTATAACCGGGTCTGCAGTCAAGTATCGGATGGGCAACCCCTGCCGGACCCTTTCCCGCAGTTCAGTGGCCGACACCGCCACCCCGGGCACCGGCAGCACCCGCACTGCGGCCGCCAATCCGGGGGGCAGTGCCTCCCGGGGATCGATCTGTGTCAGGGGGCGCGTCACCGCCACCACGGTACACAGGGAAACAAGTCGCTCCGGCTCACGCCAGGTGGGCAGTTCGAGCACCGCATCGGCCCCCGTGATGAAGAACCACTCACAACCAGGACGCGCCTCACGCAGGGCGGCGATAGTCTCCACGGTGTAACTGGGGCCCGGCCGTGCGATTTCCAGCCGGCTGGCAAAGAAAAGGGGATTATCGGCGATGGCCAGTGTCACCATCTCCCAGCGGTGGTGGGCGGGGGTCACTGTGGCGGAAGGCTTGTGGGGAGGAAAGCCCGCGGGGATGAAGATCACCCGTTCCAGTCCCAGCCGGCAGGCAGCCTCCTGCGCGGCCGCCAGGTGGCCCAGGTGCACCGGGTCAAACGTCCCCCCCATCACCCCGATCTTGGCCCCCTCCCCCGCTCCCACCGCTTTCATGCCCGCACTTGCCCGTCTCCGTACACCACGTACTTGTATGAGGTCATCTCCTCCAGCCCCATCGGACCGCGCGCGTGGACTTTCTGGTTGGAGATGCCGATCTCGGCACCCAGTCCGAATTGCCCACCGTCAGTGAAGCGGGTCGAGGCGTTCACGTAAACCGCCGCGGCGTCAACCCGCTGCAGGAAGCGCTGGCCCGCCTCATAGTCGCTGGTCACGATCGCTTCCGAGTGCTTGGTCCCATAGCGTGTGATGTGCTCGATGGCCGCGTCCAGGCTGTCTACCACCGCCACCGCCAGGATCAGCGCCAGGTATTCGGTGCCCCAGTCCTCTTCGGTGGCCGCTTTCATCGTGGGAACTATGGCGCGGGCCCGCTCGTCGCCGCGCAGTTCCACCCCCGCGCCCTCCAGCCGCTCGGCGACCAGGGGTAGGAAGCGGTCGGCCACCGCCCGGTGCACCAGCAGCGTCTCCATTGCGTTGCACACGCCTGGGCGCTGGCACTTGGCGTTGAAAACGATGTCCGAGGCCATGGCGAGGTCCGCGCTCTCATCCACATAGATATGGCAGTTGCCCACCCCGGTCTCGATCACCGGCACCTTGGCGTTCTCCACCACGCTGCGGATCAGCCCGGCCCCCCCGCGGGGGATCAGGCAGTCCACGTACTCCGTAAGCCGCATCAATTCCATTACCGCCGAGCGGTCGGTGCTCGCGATCAGTTCTATCGCCCCCTCCGGCACACCCTGGGCATAGGCGGCCTGGGCGATGATCCCCGCCAGCGCCACGTTCGAGCGGTTGGCCTCCGATCCGCCCCGTAGCACGACCGCATTGCCGGACTTCAGGCACAGCCCGGCGGCATCCACGGTCACGTTGGGCCGGGACTCGTAGACCATGCCGATCACCCCCAGGGGCGTGCGCACCTTCAGGATCTGGAGGCCGTTGGGGCGACGGCTGCCACTTAGCACCACCCCCACCGGGTCGGGCAGCGCCGCCACTTCCTCCAGGCCACCCGCCATCTCCGCGATGCGCTTCTCGTTGAGCAGGAGGCGGTCAATGAAGGCCTCGCTGTAGTCGGCCTCCTTCGCCCGGGTGATATCCTCCCGGTTCGCAGCCAGAATCTCGGCAGTGTGCGCGTGCAGGGCGGCGGCCATGGCCTGCAGCGCCCGGTTCTTGGTGCCGGTATCCAGGTAAGCAAGAATGCGGGCAGCGTTCTTGGCCCGTTGCGCCCGCATGCGGGCCTCTTCCTGGGGCGTCATAAGACCTCCACTATTCCAGGTAATCGAACTCCCGGTCCCCGATCAGCACCCGGTCGCCCTCCCGGGCCCCGAGCGCCCGCAGGCGACCGGTCACCCCCATCCGTGTGAAGGACCCCTGGAGGCGGGCCAAGGCCTCGCTGCTCTCCAGGTCGGTGCGGGCTACCATGCGCTCGACGCCGGTGCCTCTCACGCGGAAGGTGTGCTCGCTTATCTTCTCCACCCGTAGCGGTTCCTCCCGCCAGCCCGCCGCAACTTCCACGCTCACCCGGGGCCTGGTGGCCCGGTCCTCCTGCACGCGCCGGGAGAGCGTCTCCAGGAGCGGGGGCAAGCCCTCCCCCGTAAGTGCCGACACCGGAAATACGGGGTATCCCCGGCTTTCCAACTCCCGCTGCAGCGCGGGGGCGCGCTCGGCTGCTGCGGGCAGGTCCATCTTGTTGAGCACTACCACCTGGGGAAGGTTGCGCAGCCGCTCCTGGTAGGCTGCCATCTCCTCGTTCACGATGGCAAAGGCAGTGAGCGGGTCGGCGTCGGCCGCATCCAGCACGTGGGCCACCACCCGGGTGCGCTCGGTGTGCCGCAGGAACTCGACCCCTCGCCCCGCGCCCAGGTGGGCGCCGGCGATGAGGCCGGGCAGGTCGGCGATGATGAAGGGAGGCTCGTCATCCCACTGGGCCATGCCCAAGTTGGGGTGGAGGGTGGTGAAGGGGTAATCGGCGATCTTGGGGCGCGCCGCGGTGAGGGCGGAGAGCAGGGTGGACTTGCCGGCGTTAGGAAGACCGATCAGGCCCACGTCCGCCAGCAATTTGAGTTCCAGGACCAGCCAGCGTTCCTCGCCGGGGTCACCCTTCTCGGCGAAGCGGGGGGCCTGCTGCACGGAGGTGGCAAAGGCGGCGTTCCCGCGCCCCCCCTTACCCCCCCGGGCGGCGATGAACTCCTTGCCCGCCTCGTCCAGGTCCGCCACTGCCTGGCCGGTCTCGGCATCATAAACCACCGTGCCCACGGGCACGCGAATGGTCAGGGAGCCGCCTTTCTTGCCGGTGCGGTTGGAGCCCTGGCCGTGCCCGCCGTTCCTGGCGGTCCAGTGCACCTGGTGGATGAAGTCAGCCAGGGTGGCCACCCGGGGGTCAGCCACAAACAAGACGTCCCCCCCGTGACCGCCGGTGCCTCCGTCAGGTCCACCGCGGGGGACGTATTTCTCCCTACGAAACGATACCGCTCCGTTACCGCCGTTGCCGGCCTTTACCCGGATCTTCGCCTTGTCAGCGAAGATGCTCTGCTCGCCCAATGCCGCCCCGCGGCCGAGGTCAGGCTACCGGCTCGACGTTCACCCGGCGGATGTCGCCGGAGGTCTCAAAGACCACCCGGCCTGGTGCCAGCGCAAACAGGGTATAGTCCTTGCCCAGCCCCACGTTTCGTCCCGGCTTCATGCGGGTGCCACACTGCCGCACGATGATGCTGCCAGCCGTGACGACCTGCCCGCCGAATGCCTTGACGCCGAGTCGTTTGCTGTTGCTATCCCGGCCGTTCCTTGAGCTGCCAACGCCCTTCTTGTGTGCCATCGCAAATCCTCTCCGGGCTGTGCCCGGTTGCTACGCCTCGATCCGCTCCACCAGCAGGCGGCTGTACGCCTGGCGGTGCCCATAGCGCTTGCGCTCGTTCTTCTTGGCCTTGTAGCGGAAGACCACCACCTTGCGCGTCTTGTCCTGTCCCAGCACCTTACACACCACCTTGGCGTTTTCGAGCACGGGGTTGCCCACGCTCACCTCGCCCTCGCGGTTGACCATCAGCACGCGATCCAGGGTGACCGTCTCGCCGACCGGCGCCTCCACCTTCTCGACGTCAATGATGGCTTTCTCGGCGACCCGGAACTGCTTGCCACCGGTCTCGACAATCGCGTACATACCCGCCTCCTGGAAATGAACGGCAGGCATATTAGCAGGTTCGGGGCGGCGAAGTCAAGTCTACCCGCCGTATCCGCCGGGGCGGCGCTTGCCCCCTCCCGCGCTCACGCTCCCGCCAGCCGAAGCGCCTCCGCCTCCTCCCCCACCACCGCGAAGGCCTCCCGCAATTCGGGGGGAACCCGCCGTGGCCGCCCTGTCTGCAGGTCCGTATAGGCCCAGACGCTCTCCGCCCGCGCCAACGCCTCCCCCCCGGGCCTGCGGATGAAAAGCGACCGGCGCACCGCGGTGATCTGGCGATAGCCCGCCAACCAGGTGTAAATGGTGATTTCGTCTCCCGCGAAGGCGGGCCGCTCGTAGGTGATGGTGAGCGTGCGCACCACATAGGCGCCGCCGCTTTCCAGGTAACGTACCAGTGGCCACCCGTTGGCCTCGGAATGTGCGCGGGCGACTTCTTGCAGCCAGGCTACATAGCGCACATTGTTGACATGCCCCAACTCATCCAACGCGTCCCTGGGCACGGTAAGAGTGCGCTTGTAAACCTTGACCATGGTGGCTAACCGCCCTCGTCTATTCCGGGTGAGAACTCCAGCCCGTCGAGCGGCTTGCCCTGGGCATCCATGAACCGCACGTTCAGCCCCCACATCCCCACCCGGTTGTAGATCTTGACCAGCAGGCGCGACTTGCCCGCGGGGAGCGTGACCTTGACCACGTCCAGATTGTAGTCCAGCCCACGTCCGCCCTCAAAGCGATAGACCTCCTTGCCGTTCAGCAGCACCCGCGCGTCGTCGTCCGAGCAGATATGCATCTGCACGACCTGGCGCTTGGGACTCGTGATCTCACAGTAGGCATAGGCCAGGCAGCCCTCCACCCCTTTCTGGTCGCCGTACAGGTTGGTCAGCCCGAGCACCCCGCAGGTCGTCTCGCGCGCCCGCCAGCGGGCGCTGCCGAACTTCACCGGGTACACCCGCCCGGCGTCAAACCCCTCGTCCGGCCCAAAGCCGGCTTCCAGCCTCTTGCCCTCGGTGTCCTGAAAAGGCCCCACCACGTACCAGGCGGGCACCACCCCGGGGACCGGGCGCGGCCTCGCCCAGTGGCCGGCCGGCTGCAGCCGGCCCCGGCGCATGGAGGCTGGCTCCGGGCGCACCACCAAGCCACCGGTGGCCAGGATCTCGCGGTTTGCCTCTCGCACCGCAGCCCCCAAGTCCGGCAGGTCCACCCACCCGGGGAGGTTCTTTGCGCCGGTAACGAAGGCCACCAGTCCGCATGCCCCCTCCCGCACGAAATCCTCCAGTTGCTCCCGCAGTTGCGCCGCGCTGGGCACCCCCTGGCCGGTAGCCAGCGGCGCCCCGTCAAAGGCCTGGTACACGCCCGCAAAGGGGATGCCGGGCACCCGTCGGCGAGCGGTGGTGAGCATGCGCTGCACTTCCTGGCTGGTGCGCTCCCGGTCGTATCCCGCTCCCCCTACCGGGTACCAGTAGATGAGCATGATATCGCAGGTCTCTGGCCCCAGGTTTACTACCGACCCCGCGTCCCCAAACCCCGCGCACACCGGGTGCCGGCCCCCCGGGTCCACTCGCTGCACGGTGCGATAGAGCGCGCGCAGGGCAGACATGGCGTCGCCCGGGCTGTCGTCCAGCACGTAATAGCCGAACAGGTTAGGCGAGTCCTTGACCTTGGCTACTTCCGCCGCGCAGGGCTCGGGCCAGAACAGGATCACCCCCTCCCGGTGGGCGGCCGGTCGAGTGCCGTCACACCCCCGCCGGCAGCCCGTCAACCCTTGCTCCGTCATCGCCTCGTAGCGGATGATCTCGTCGTCTATCTGCACCACCCGCGACTCCTGTGCCGGCACTCCGTGGGCGAAGTAGAGAGGGATGGTGGTCTGCTCGGGGGTCACCGGGTCGCGCAACTTGGCACCGTGGTAGAGGTATTGGGTCAGGTGGTGCAGCACCCGGATCCCGTGCTCCCGGCAGAAAGCGCCGGCCGGGGTGCCGGGGTCCAATTCCGCTTCCCCGGCCAGGACCACGTTCATCCCCGCCTCGGCCACGGCACGCAGGTCGGCCATCCGGTCCGCACCGGCCAGGTAGGTGCCCAGGATGGGCTTGCCGCCGATGGTCCACCGGGTCTGCTGCAGTCTGGTCACTCGTTGCGCTCCTCTTGGGGGGCGTCGGGCGGGCGCCGGCTTGGCCTGGCTCTCCGGCACCCGCCTCAGCCCCACGTCCACGAACTGCCCACCGCTCGTATGCCGGCAGTGCACGGCAAGCACGTTCTCCCCCTCCCGCAGCAGGCTTACCTGCTCCGCGCCCAGGGCCACGTTTCGGTATTGGTTGAGATACCCCCCTTCGCGCCACAGCGGCGAGCCGTTCAGATAGATCTCACAGCCCTCGTCATGATGCACCGAGAGCCACCAGGCCGCCGGGCGGGCGGCATCGGCGACGGTGAACCTGGCGCGCAGCCAGATATCGCCGGTATCCCAGCGGGTCCCCACCACTGCCCCGGGGATACCCTCGGTGCCAAAGCCAGCCTTGCCCTGCGCCCAGCCGACGTCGTCATAGGACGGCAACTCCCAACCCGCGGCCGGCTCTGCCGTGGCATAGCGCCAGGCAGTGGCCCCCTCCCGCGCCGTGGGGAGGATGGTCTCCACCCGCCCCCAGTACCGGTCCTCGGCCACCGGTTGCGTTACCTGCCAGCCCTTTGGCAGGCGGTGCGGCCGCGTGAAGCGCAGCAGCACCGTGGGGTCGAGCGGATAGGTGCCCATCTGCCTTCCGTACAGGCGCAGCCCGCCCGCTTGCCCGGGCGGCACCTCGAGGGTGATGATCAGCGTGCGGCCCGCGGCCACCTGCTTGAGCACCGCGGCATCCTTGCACTCGGCCTCCAGGCGAAAGCCGTACGATCCTCGGTCCCACCCCGCCCAGTGCGAGAGCACCCCGCGCGCATCTGCCGGGTCATCCGGGACCAGCCAGGTGCTGACCGGGGCGCCGTTCACCGACACCCGCACCGTGGTCGGTGACTTACGCCCGTCCGTCTGGGGGTAGTCCTCCGGGTGTGACCGCGCCGGCCAGTCGAGTTTATCCTGGCTGCCGTGGGCTCCCACCTCGCACACCAGCGTCAACGCCGCGAGAGCCGCCAGAGGCACCTTGTCCGGGATGCGCAGCCGGTATTCCAATCGCCCGGTCCCCCGGCCGGAGACCTTGCCCTCCCGCGGTTCCTCGGGGGCGGCGAAGGTAGATTCGCACCAATCCTCGGGATTGAAGCGCAGGGCGACCGTGCGGGTATCCAGCGCCTCCGCCCGCGCCGGCGCCTGATCCATCCCGACCACCCACTGTGTATAGTTCGTATGCAGGCGGCCGCCCGCCTCATCCTCCAGCCAGGCCGCCAGGGTCACCAGCCCGGGGCCGGGCAGGGTGAACCTGATCTCTCCCAGGTCGGTCAGGCGATAGGCCTGGGCCCGCGGGCAGGCTCTGCTCTGCACCGGCTCTTCATGCATGCGGCCCAGGGTGTCGAGCCAGCGCACCCGGTACTTGAGCGTCACGTATGCGTGCTCACCCGAGTAGTGGCTGAAGACGGCGGGCACCACCGCCTCCTCCCCCACCCTCGCCCACTTCACCGCCGGCACGTCGAGCACCAGGAAATCGCGGGCAAAGACGTCGCGCACCCCCATCCCTGGCGCCCAGAAATCGAAGCCGAACTCCTTCGGCGAGCGGTCGTAGTTGTAGATTCCGTTGTGCTCCCACTCGATATCGCTCAGTTCGGTGTAGGTGTAGCCCACCAGCCGAGGGCAGGCGCGCATGGCGTTGGTGGCAAAGAGCGTCCCCCACGACGAGTCGCCATCACCAGCGCCCGCAGAGACGTAGCCGTACTCGTTGTTCACGAAGGGCTCGCCCCGGGAGCGGCGACCGGCAATGTAGTTCCAGTCGCTACCTGCCCCCACCCGTCCGTCAATCTCCCGGTAGTGCTCGCGGAAGCCGTCTACGTCCCGCCCGTACCAGTGGAAGGAGTTGAGGTCACTTACCAGGTGCGACCAGCCGGTGTTGTCCTGCACCAGGCGCGTGGGGTCGCACCCCCGGGCCGCCGACACCATGCTCTCCACCCAGTCCACCCGGTGCTCGCGGGGGGCGCGCTCCAGGCTGCCGATCCCCCACTCCTCGTTGAAGACCGTCCAGCAGTAAATGGCGGGGTGGTTCAGGTCGCGGGCGATCTGCTCCCGCATGCCCGCCTCGAAGGTGGCCCGCGCCCGCTCCGAGATGTCGTAGACGCAGGGGATGTCGGCCTGGATGAGCATCCCGAGCCGGTCGGCCCAGTACAGTCGCCGGGGCTCCTCGGCCTTGATGTGGATGCGCAGCATGTTCAGCCCCGCGGCCTTCGCTGACTCGATATCCCGGCGCATGAAGTCGTCATCCGGCGCCGTGTACACCCCCTCCGGGTTGAACGACTGGTCCAGCGCCCCGCACAGGTAAATCGGCTTGCCGTTGAGCAGCACGTAGGAGTAGTCCGAGCCCCCATATGGCCCCCAGTCCACCGTGCGCAGGCCGAAATAACTATCTACCTCGTCACAGACCTGCCCGCTCGCGCTCCGCACGCGCAGCCGCACCGGGTACAAATGCGGGGAATCGGGACTCCAGAACTTGGGATCGGGCACCCGCAGCATGAGCACGGTGTACGACGACGCCGTGCCGAGGTTGCCCACAGCCTTCGTGAAGGCGCCCTCCGGCGACTCCGCCTCCACGCCCAGCCGGCCCTCTACCTGCCCCCGGTCCACCTGCACCTCGACGAGCACGTCACCGCTGGGGGCGCCGTCTTCTCCGGCCTGGGGAGTGAGCCGAATCATGTTGAAGCAGGCCGGGCCGGTAGCCTCCAGCCACACGTTCTGCCAGATGCCACTGGTGGAGGTGTACCAGGAGCGGACCTGCTTGCCGATGGGAGTCTCGCGGCTGGTGCGGTCTTCCGCCCGCACCACCACCACGTTCTCGCCCACCTGCGCCGCCTGGCTAATCTCCAGCCGGAACTCGCCGTAGCCCCCCTCATGCTCACCGACCGCCTGTCCGTTGACCCACACCTGCGCCCGGTAATCCACCGCGCCAAAACACAGCCACCAGCGCCTGCCCGCCCAGGCCTCGGGGAGGGCGAACGTCCGCCGGTACCAGGCAACGCCCTTATAGTCCGGCCGGCATACTCCGGAGAGCGGGCTCTCCCAGCCAAAGGGGACGCGGATGGTCAGTGGCAGGTCCGTCGCCCCGGAGGGCCACTGCTGGGCCTCGCCCTGTTCCTCGGGGTCGAGCGCGAACTGCCAGTCGCCGTTCAGCCCGATCCACTCGGCACGCGCGAAGTCGGGGCGGTGGACCGGTTGGGAGGCGGCACCCTCGGCGGCCATTACCAGGCACAGGATGATCACCAGCAAGAGCAGGCAGGGGAGTGGCACGGGCGGTGTTTCCTTTCGCACGCAGTTGGGCGGATATTCCCTCGGAACCCGGCAATGCCCTGCTGCCGTTGGCGGCACCTACTCCTGCCCCTGCTCCCCCTCCACTCCGGAGATGTTAACGTACTGCCCCTTCGAGGCGGGATTGCGCTCGGGCAGCAGGATCAGGCGCAGGGTGTGCCGGCCGGGCCCGAGGTCGAACTGCCAAGAAGCAGGCTCGCCGCGATGGGGCCCGTATTCGTCAATCACCCCCACCCGCTTGCTATCCGCCTCCACTGCCATCATCCCCGCGTCGTCGTAGCGGTAGCCCTCGATGCGCACGCGGTCCGCCTCGATGCTGCATTCGACCGTTGCGCCGGGGACGTTGCTGGCCCGCCACGAGCCAAAGTCTTGCCAGCCGGGGCTGAAGGTCAATTCCCGGTGTGACACCCGCAGCGGAGAGCGCACCGGGTCCAGGTACAGGAAGTAGCGCTCCCCCTCGGGGAACTGGTAGAACGGCCGCACCAGCACCGCCGGGTTGGTGCGCAGCCGGAAGTTGAGCGGCTGCCCGGGCACTGGCCGCAGGGTGCGCCCGAGGTTGGCGAAGTCGAAAGCGCGCGAGGGGTTGCCCCCTGCCTCCGCGCGCACGGCCATGGCCACCGGCCCGTATAGCAGCGCAACCGGATACGCGCGGGCCGGGTCCACCTGGCTCAGCCGCCAGCCCATCGGCAGCCGCACCGTCACCGTGTCCCCCTCCCGCCACGTGCGCCGGATCTCCAGCCAGTGCCGGCTGTTAGGCCGCAGGCTGACCGGCGCTCCGTTCACCTCGCCGCGGGCCGGGCCCGCCAGCCACCCCGGCCGCCGCACGTTCAGCCCAAAGTCCCGCGGCCGACGGGTATGAATGGTGAAGCGCACCGTCTCCTCCTCCGGGAAGCGGGTGCGCTGCACCACCTTCACCCCGCCCCAGGTGACGGTCGAGGAGGCAAACAGGTTCACATACAGTGCGCCCGGCGCCTGGAACCAGATCAAGTCGTGGTAATCCGCCACCGCCTGCAGGCGGGTGCCCGTGCAGCAGGCCCAGCCCACGTCGCTGTTGTGCTTGCTCGCCCCGCCCAGACTGTAGTCGGAGTAGTAGAAGACCTGCCCCCGGGGGGACATGGGGATGCTCGCCCCAATGCCGTTGATCGCCAGCCGTTCCGTCCAATCGCCATACCGGGCGTCGCCGGTGAAGCAGATCAGGTACTTGGTCAGTTTGAAACCAGTCCATGACCCGCACTGGGTCTCGAAGTGGTTGGCCGTATCGCTGAGCATCTTGAGCAACCCGCCCTGCGGCACCAGGCTCTCGTTGGGGCCGAATCCCCCCGTCGCCCATAACTGCGTGCGCCACAGGAAATCGTAGGCATTCCTGAGTGCCGCCAGATCCTCCGGGTCACCGTTCACCAGGTAGGTGGCCGCCAGGCTGCTCAACGTGTTGACATGGCTGTAGGCGTGGTACCAGAAGGGCTGGGGGTGGCTGAAGATATCACGGCCCTGGGCAAAGTGGTTCCAGTACTCCCGGTACTCCCACACCCGCGCGAACTCCCGATACTTCTCCTCGCCGGTCAGCAGGTAAGCGCGGTAGAGGTTCTCCGCCAAGGTATACCACTCGCCTCCCTCGGGGCTGGTCACGTCGGTGTAGGCCCGCTTGCGGTCAAGGTGCTTGATGGCCCAGTCAGTGATCCGCCCCAGGCAGGCGCGCGCCTGCTCTGTCCCGCAATAGGCGTAGACGTCTCCACCAGCCCGCATACCAACTTGTCGTAGAAGTAGGGCAGCAGGTGCTGGTCCTTCTGCGCGAAACTGCCGTCCGGCCGCACGCACTGGGCCCACCCGGCCACCAGCGCTTCCGCCTTTTCCTTGCACGCCGGATCGCCGGTGGCGGCGTGCATGCGGGCCAGCCCGGACAGGATCTGCCCGAAGGGGTTATGGCTCAGGTAGACCCCGCCCATGTCCACGCCGGGCACGCTCTCGGCTGGCCGGAAGGACTCGCCATCGCCCTGCTCTCTGCCCACCTGCCCCAGCCGGTAACCTCGCAGCAGGTCGTCGTTGGGGATCCGCAGGTAGTACTCACGGACTTCCTCAAACTGCCGCCGCAGGGTGCCCTCGTCCAGGGTCACCCCCCGGTAGTTGAAAGGTTGCAGCATCATCTTTCCCCTGGCGATGGGAGGCGCGGAGGCAGCCGGGCATATGGCGGCCATCCCTACAGCCAGCACCGCGCCCAGCATCACTCCGACCAGCCCCCGGTGACCTGGCATCGCCTGTCTCGCTCGTATGCGGATCGGCGCCCTACGTGCCATTCCGAGCGGTAATCCTGAGCGCAGCGAGGGATCCCCGTCGAGGAATCTCGCGCTCCTCTCCCTCTTTGGAACCGCACTCTACGGCGCGAACACCTCTCGCAACAGCCCGATCGCCTGCTCCACCACTGTCTCCAGCGACCCGGGGGCCACCTTGGCCCAGTAGGAGAGGTTCACCTCGTGCCCGCCGCGCGCGAAGGCCTCCCGGGTAGGCAGGTAGCCCACGTACTGCGTGGTGCAGTGCGCCACGTAGGTGGGGTAGGCCGGCGATCCGATCTTGATGGCCAACTGCCCCTCTACGAAAGGCTCCCCGGGCAAGCCTACCAGTGCCGTTTCCCCTACGCGCAGCGCCTGGATCTCGTAGGGCAGGCTGCCCTCCCGCTCGCGCAGCAGGTGCACGCTCATGGTCAGCGCCGCGCGCATCCAGTCCCCCGCTACCTTGGTCCGGCTCTCGCCCTCCCACTGCACCTCGGGGTGCTCCTCCAGCACCTGTCGTGCCTGTGCCAGCGCTTCCGCTTCCGGCGCCCGCAAGGGCAGCCGCACTACCTGCGTCCGCCCCTCCAGGGCCTCCGTGGGGGCAAACGACAGCCGGTAGAGCACCTGCTCAGCGGCCTCGGCGAGCGTCAGGCCCATTCGCTTGTGGTCCGGGTGGAAGTTCGGCTGGAAGGGGGGCCAGGGGTTGATGTTGCCACAGCACCCATTGATCACCAGCGGCACGCATTGCTCCCCACAACGCCGGCGCATCTGGTCGCACCACATCCCCGGCCAGTCGGCCGAGACGACCAGGTTGGGCACCTGGGCGAACACATTTACCGGATGGCAGGTGAAGTGCAGCAGCAGGGCCACCATGCGCCCGGCGGCATTGCGGAAAGCCACTACCCCCACCTCGCGGTCGGTGGGCCCCTCCAGATAGCGCAGGTGGGTCGGGCCCAGCGGATGGGCCTGCGAGGAATACAGCCAGGGCATGACTACCGAGCCGTCCCGGGTCACGCCCCGGCGGTTATGAGCCAGGCCGTCGCACATCGCGCTACCGGCCGCCACCTCCACCTCTTCGAGCGAGGCTGCGGCCTGCTGCAGCGCCCGGATGGCGCCGGCGGTGGCCTGCTCGTAGTAGGTGGGCTCGCCCGCGCGCACCCACTCCGCGCCCTCGGGCACGCCCCCCAGGTCATCGTCGAGCAGGAAGTTGCCTACCGACGGGGCCGAATGCGTCTGCACCGCGTGCACCATGATCGCCTGCCCCGGGATTCCCAGCGCCTCCCCGGCCGCCCGAATGCGGTCGGTCCAGGGCTGGGTGATGATGGTCACCTCCAGGGTCACGATCGCCACCCGGCGCCCGTCCTGCTCCAGCACCAGGGCGCGGGCGTGCAGCGGGTCCGCCACCGCCTGTGCCGGCCGGTACACCCCTACCCCGCCCGCCAGGTGCGTCCCCGCCGGGGGGGTGATATCAACCTGCGCCGCTCCCGCCCGCATGCTACCTCCAACGGCCGATCCTCGTGGCCGTGGGGCAGGAGCATACTCCTGCCCCTGCTTCTTTGCTATCCGCCTATTCGCCTATCCGCTTGCTCGCGCACTCAGAAGTACGACTTCGGGCTGTAGTACTTGGCCGCGTTGTCCTTGGTGATCCTGACCGTCTGCAGGCGGATCAGTTTGGGCACCTTTTCCCCGGCCAGGATCTTGGCTGCGGTCTGGATGGCCTCCGGTCCGCAGAAGGGGTAGACAAAGGTGGCGCCCATCTGCCCATCCATCACCGCCTTTACCGCTTCCCGCTGGCCGTCGATGCCCACGAAGAGGATGCCCTTCTCCTTCCCCGCCGCCTTGGCCGCGAGGTAGGCGCCCAGCGCCATTTCATCATTGTGGGCGTAGACGCAGTCAATCTTCTTGCCAGACTGCAGCGCATTCTCCATCACTGTCTTGGCCGGGGCGCGCAGGTAGTCGGCCGGCTGGTCAATGATCACCTTGATCCCAGGCGACCCCTTGATCGCGGCGTGCATTCCCTCCCGGCGGTCAATGGTGGGGGTAGCGCCCTGGATGCCCTCTATCTCCACGATGTTGCCCTTGCCCCTCAGGCGCTCCCTGATAAAGCGCCCGGCGGCCTCGCCGATCTCCCGGTTGCTGGCGCCGATGAAGGTGGTGTAGGTGTCCCCCACGATCCCGCGGTCGAGCAGCACCACCGGTATTCCCTTCTGGAAGGCCTTACGCACCACCGGCGTCAGCGGCTCCGCCTCGCGCGGGCTCACAATCAGCAGATCCACACCCTTGGTGATGAAGGTCTCGATGTCGGAGATCTGCTTGTTGTTGTCATTCTGCCCGTCGGCGATCAACAGTTCCATCTCCGGGTGCTTTTTCGCCTCGTCCTTGGCGCTTTCGATCATGGCAATGCGCCAGGGGTCCTGCATGGTGCTCTGCGAAAAGCCGATCACGAAGCGCTTGGCCCGCGGCTGCTTGCCGTCGTGGCCACAGCCCCCGAGCAGCAGGGTCGCCACCCCCGCCGCCAGGCAAACCACTGCCATCCTTCGCATGAGCGTCTCCTCCTGAATTAACGCTTGCGTGCCCGCTGGGCCATCACCGCCAGCACGATTACCAGGCCCTTGAGCAGCATTTGCACGTATGGGTTCACGTCCCGCAGTTGCAGGACGTTGTTGAGGATGCCGATGATCATGGCCCCGATCACGGTGCCCCCGACGCTCCCTGCGCCCCCGGCCAGACTGGTGCCCCCGATCACGGTGGCGGCGATGGCATTGAGTTCCAGCCCCACCCCCTCGTTGGGATGGCCGCAGTTGAGCATGGAGGCGTGCAGCAGCCCGGCCAGCGCCGAGAGCAACCCGCAGATTCCATACACGGTCACCAGCGTCAGCCCCACTGGGATGCCCGACAAACGCGCCGCCTCCCGGTTGCCGCCGATGGCAAAGATGCGCCGCCCCACCGCCGTGTGCCGCAGCAGCAGCGCCCCCAGTGCCGCCGCCGCCAGAAAGAAGAGCGCCGGCACCGGGATCCCCCACTCGGGAGAGACCGGGATATCCTGCCCCAGGCGCAGGAAGCCGGCGGTCGCTGGTTCCTCCGGAATGACGATGGGCCGTCCGCCCGAGTAGATGTAGGCCAGCCCCCGGGCCACGCTCATCATCGCCAGCGTTACCACGAAGGGCTCGATGCGGGCGCGGGCGATGGTGCCCCCGTTGGCCACCCCCATAGCCACCCCGGCCGCGAGCACCAGCGGCACCACCACCCACAGGGGCTGGCCGCTGTGCACCAGGAGCCCTGCGGCCAGGCAGTTGGTGAGAGCCAGCACGGAGCCGACAGAGAGGTCGATCCCCCCAGTGAGGATGACCAGGGTCATGCCCACCGCGATGATGCCATTCTCCGCCACCTGCCGCAGCACGTTGGAAATGTTGCTCAGGCGCAGGAAGTAGGGGGAGAGGAGGCTGGCCGCCACCACCATCCCCACCAGTACCAGCGGGCCCAGGAAGGCGGAGAGCCGTGTTCCCACCCGCCCGGCCGGGCGGAACCTGCTGGCTTTCTCGGTGGTGGCTGTGCGCATGGGCATGACCGGGGGCCGTGTGCGCTACTGTTCACCGGGCCGCCGGGCTGTTCCTGCCCCACGCCGCCTGCCTCCGGCCTACGGGTGTTGCCGGCTGTGAGACGATGCCTCGCTGTGGAATATACAGGGTGTCAGCCCTTCCCGGCAGTTGCATGCCGCTCCTGGCGGGGGACGACAAGGCCGGCTCTCTTCAGGAGCGCCGGCCTTTGTTCTGCGTGCTGTCTGTCCTCTGTGCCCTCGCTCCCCCTCTCTGCTGGCGGAGAGGGGGCCGGGGGGTGAGGTTTCAGGAGCGCCGGCCTTTGCTTTGGCCCTGGCAGTTGCACCGGTAATTGCGAGCAAGGCGAGGAATCTCGCGCCCGCAGGGCGACCTCATCCCCGTGCCCTGCTCCCACGGCTTGCCCAGGCGCCGTGGGCCACCGTCCAATCAGCCGCCCAGATGCTTCTTGCTCCTGGTGCTGCTGAGTTGCTGGTTGGCCTGCTGGCCGGCCATCAGCGCCAGCGCCAGCGCGGCGTCCTCCCGCAATTCCTCGGGCGAGAGCACGCCGATGGCCACCGTGTCCTCGGGCTTGATGTGCTGGTAGACGAAGGTCAGCCCTGGCTCGGGAGTGAGCCGGCCGGCTGCCAGGGGCTTGATGACGATCACCGGCTTGGGGCATTGGCGGATGATGCGCCCCTGCCATTCCACCTCGAAGGGGCACAGGAAGCCCAGCACGTTCAGGGGGAGAATGAAGGTTTCCAGGTCGTACCCCCGTTCCGCGGCGATGGGCAACACCTCGGGCCGGTGGGTGCTGCTGCCCGGGATCATTCCCCGCTGGCGGATCTCCTTGCACATCTGCTCCATCCCCGCCACCTCCCGCTCGCCGACCCGCAGGTTGGCCTCGGTCCAGGAGGTGTGGGGCAGGCAGATCTCCACCCCCCACTCCACCAGGGTGTCCATCTCCTGCTGCATCTGGTCGTGGGACCCGCAGCCGGGGGTGCACGCCCAGTTCATGTGAAAGCCGGTCTCCTGCTCCAGCCGCCGGCGCAGGGCCGCAAAACGGGGCTGGGGGCTGCTCACAAAGAGGTTGATCCCGAGTTGGGCACAGACGAGCATGATCTCGTAGATCCGCTCATCGGTGAAGTAGCGCTTGAGCCAGGTGTCCTGGGCCGCGCTCTTGTGGGAGAAGCCGAAAAAGGGGTTGCTGCCGAGAACCAGGCGTGACACCTGCAGGCCGCCGATGCTGGTGGTAGGCATTGCGGGCATGGGGGGCCCTCCTTGGACATGGGTTCTCCGCCCTTTTTCGGCGCCCGGGCTCTCACTCCCGCCCGCGTCTATGCCGATACTTTCCTACTGTCTCGGGTAGGCCGTCGCCCGACCCCCAACCGGTCGGCTGGTAACCCAAACCTCATTTCGTCCCACCTACTTCTTAAGCATCTTCACTGCGTCGATCTCCACCTTTGCCCCATGGTCGGAATTGGGGTCCAGGCGCAGCCGGTTGATCGTACCCCGCCAGCCCGGGTTGGCGGCCAGGTCCAGGGTGTACTCGTGGAACTTGCCGTCGGGCACGGTTTCCCAGCGCACGCTGTGGTCCTCGCTCTCCGGGCCGTTCTCGCCGGCCCAGAAGAGTTGCGCCATGGTGCCCTTGTCCAGCCGCATGCGGATCCACAACCGGGGGTACTCCTCGGCCTCCAGATCCACCGGCACTGTCAGCGCCGGGTCGCTGCCCACCGTCACCGCCCGCAGCACGCCGCCTTTGGCTGCAAAGTCGTTGACGTTCATGAACTTGCTCCAACCCTGGGTTTCGCCGTCAGTGTTGAAGTCCCACTCCGTCCGCACCTGCACCGGCTGCCACTGGGGCACGCTCAAGCCCACGTCCTGCGGGATTACGTCCTGGTGGCTGCCCGCCCCGGGGGCAAACACCTCCCGGATGGCATCCAGATAGCCGAACCCAAACTCCCGCGCCGGCTCCACGAAATCCCCTTCGCCGAACTCGTTCCAGGCCTCCACCAGCACCAGTCTCCGGCGCTCCTCGCCCAGCGGGTGGGCGTCTGCAAAGGCCTTGGCGTACTCGAGCATCCGCTTGAACTTGTCAGGGTGCTTTCCGGTGCGCACCAGCGCCCGCTCCCCTGCCCAGGGCCGGGCGTCCCAGCCGGGGTCCGTTACCGGCAGGTATGGGGTGTACCCGTACCCCAGGATCTCCTCCCACACCGCCCGGTAGCCCTCCGGCGCGCTGTCGTAGGGCACGTGCAGGCCGGGGTCCTGCTCGGCGCCCGCCTTGGGGTAATTGTAGCCGGTCAAGGCGTCAAAGCCCATCATCTTCAGGTCTGCGGCCTGTCCGCGCCCTTTCCAGGCGCAGCCCACCAGGTAGAGCCCGGCGAAACCCGCCTCCCGGCACAGGGCCTGCATTTTGGCGATCCCCTCCGCCCCCAACGCGGTGCCCATGTCGTTCTGAATGCGCCCCGGCGAAAAGATGATCACCACCGGCTTGCCATCCACCTTCAGGTACTCGGAAAGCCGGAAGTAGTGATCGATCCAGTAGCGGGTGACCGCCAGCAGGTCCTCCTCCGAGGCGCTGCCCTCGGGGTTGTGGTTGGCCCAGAGCAGGCAGAACTTCAGTTTGTTGCGGTAGGACGCCTGCAAGTACCCGTCGTGCAGGGCGTGCTCGAGGGAACGCACCCCCCGGTCCCAATACCAGTCGTAGGCGAAGAAGGTCACCCCGTGCTCGACCGCCCACTTGATGTGCCAGTCGGCGATCTCGGGCTCGCCCTCCTGATACCACCCCAGCACCGGCTTGCGCTCGGGGTAGTCCATGATCGGCTGCCAGCCCGCGGTCGCACCCTGCCGCCAGCCGGGGAAATAGTAGATCCCCACCTCGTAGTCCGACTTGGCCGGCTCCGGCGCGGGCACCCAGGGCTTCCCCTCCCGCAGGCCGGGCTTGACCGGCACCGGGGCGGTGAAGTCGAGCGTGGCCGTCGCCGACTCGGGCCGCGAGCCGGTGCAGGTGGCCGTGATTCCTGCCTGGCCGCTCAGGGGCCGCTCCGCCCGCACCAGCCAACGCACCTCAGTCAGGCGCTGCTCCAGTTTCACCTTGGCCGCCTTGTCCCCCCGGACGAGTTTCACCCCCTCCGGCAGCGCGTACAGGGTGACGCTCATGCTTAGCGCGGGGCTGTGCTTGGCCTTCTCGATGCGGCAGGTGAGCGGCACCTCCCGCCCCGCCCGGTTCATGGCCTCTTCCAGGCCGAACCACAGCACCCGGAATGCTCGCCCGGCACCTTGCAGGGCCGGGCTCGCCGGCGCCGCTGGGTTGTCTGCCCCGGCCCTCTTACATGGGGCGAGCATTCCCCACACCAGCATCACCGCCAGTAGTACCTTCATGGGAAACCTCCCGGGGGCCTAATGAGGGGTCCTTCGGCGGACCGCATAGGCGGTCCTGCGCCCCTGGCAGGCCGTGTCATTCTGAACGGTAACTGCGAGCGCAGTGAGCAGTACCCGTGAAGAATCTCGCTGTTTCGCTTCCTCCCTCCCCGGAGGAACCCCCCTCCCCCTCGCCGAAGAACCCCTCATGCCCGACCCCAAGAACCGCCTGAACGACCTGGAGGCCAAACGCTGGCTTCAGTTTCAAAAGTCTTGGTTCGTGCACAACCCGCCGCCGCGCGAGCGCGGGGTGTTGTTGCACCCGGCCAAGTTCCCCGAGACCATGATTCAGGAGTTCGTGGAGTTCTTCACCAAGCCGGGCATGACCGTGCTCGACCCCATGTGCGGCACCGGCAGCGTGCTGGTCGCCTGCGCCCAGTGCGGCCGCAGCAGTGTGGGGGTCGAATTGCTGGAGAAGTATGCCCGCATCGCCGAGCACCGCGCCAAGCAGGCCTACGCCCGTGTGGAGGGGGTGGAGGGGCAAGTAATCACCGCCGATGCTCGCCGCCTCGACCGCCTGGGGATCGGCCAGGTGGACTACTGTATTACCAGCCCCCCCTACTGGGACATGCTCAACCGCAAGGGCTACGAGACCCAGGCCCGTCGCCGCCGCGAGGGGCTGGATGTGGCCTATTCCGAGCATCCCGACGACCTGGGCAACGAGCAGGACTACCGCCGCTTTCTTAACCAGTTGGTGGCCATCTACCGCCAGGTAGGCGACCTGCTGCGGCCCGGCGGCTACCTCACCATCATCGCCAAGAATGTGAAGAAGGGCGGCCGCAACTACCCCCTGGCCTGGGATCTGGGCCGCCGGGTCGGCCGCTACCTCGCCTTGAAGGACGAGAAGATCTGGTGCCAGGATAACCAGAAGTTAGCCCCCTACGGCTACCGCTACTCCTGGGTCAGCAACACCATGCACCACTATTGCTTGAACTTCCGGAAGACAGGGTCTGGGGGATAGGGTCTGGGGTAAGGGGCAGAGTCCCTTATCTCCCCTCGGGAGAGGGTCAGGGCGAGGGGCTTCCGGTCACTCTTCAGGCCGCCCTTGGCCCCTCGACTTTCTACTCTCTACTCTCTCGCCCACAAGGGCGCCCCTTGCGCCGCCAGCGCCTCCTGCACCGCCGCCGCTTCGAGCGCCCGCGGGGTTAGGCCCGCCGCCGCCGACAGCGCCGCGGCCACTCCCGCCGCCTGCCCGATGGCCATGATCGGCGCCATCGCCCGGTGCGACTCGTAGGGCTGCTGCTCACTGCAGATGCAGCGCCCTGCCACCAGCAGGCCCTCCATCCCCTTGGGCAGCAGGCAGCGGTAGGGGATGTCGTACCCCTCGTGCTCGAGGTACCTGCGGTAGCCGTAGTAGTGGATGATCGGGCACGAGGAGATCGCCACCACGTCCGCAAAGCGGCGGCCCTCGATGGCATCCTCGGCCGTCAGCCGGTAGTCCCCCTCCACGAAGCGCGTCTGCCGGATGCCCAGCGCGGGCGGGGTCTCCACCACCCGGGCGTCCTCCAACTCCGGATGCTTGGCCTGCTTCTCGGCGAAGTCCTGGTACACTCGCAGGCGTGCCCGCACCTCGGCCTGGGAGAGGGCGTTGCCGTCGGTGCCGTTGATCCCCGGCACCCCCGGCCCCCACACCACCGCCTGGCTGCCGAAGTCACAGGCGAAGGTGCCCTCCGGCCGGCGCTTACCGAATTGGATGCGATACATCAGCCCGTCACCCAGGCGAGGCGCTTCCTCGGCGCAGGTCTGCCAGAAGGGCACGCCGGCCCGGGCCGCGGCGTCGGCATCGCCGGTGGCGTCCACGGTCACCGCCCCCAGCAAGGCCTGCCGGCCCGACTTGTTCTCCACCACCGCTCCCCGGAAGACGCCGTCGCGGGCGATGCTGTCAGCGAACCAGGTGTGCAGCAGCAGGTCCACCCCTGCCTCCACACACATCTGCAGCGTGACGTACTTCAGCCGCTCGGTGTCCACCGCATAACTGTATTCCAACTGCCCGGGGAGCGTGGGATAGGCTTTCTGCGGATAGGGGCTGCGGCCCAGGCCGTCCAGGTCCTTGAGGCGCAGGATGATTTCCTCCGCCACCCCGCGCACGGTCTGGGTGGCGTCCGGCTCCACCTGGTTGCGAAAGCCGTTGATGCAGGCCATCAGGGCCGCGGTGGCCGTCCCTCCCAGGTACCCGAAGCGCTCGACCAGGCTGACGTGCGCCCCCAGCCGTGCCGCCGAGATCGCCGCCGCCAATCCCGCCGGCCCGCCCCCCAGCACCAGCACGTCGCACTGCCGCACCACCGGGATCTCCCGGGCGGGCTCGAGATACGTTCGCATGGCGGCCTCCGGCGGGAACGGGCTCGGTGTCGGGCAGGGAACGGAGCAGTCCGCACCTTCTTACCGGTGCTGACCTTCGACAGCGGGACTACAGGCCCCTATCCCTGTCCTGCCGTGGGTTGGGGATAGCCGGGGCTAAAGCCCAAAGCGAGGCTGAAGCCTCGCACTCCACATGGCGCCCCCCATCACCTTAGTCCCTGTCCCAGGCAGGTGGCAGGCGGGCGCCCGCCAAACCTCCTACCCATGCCCCAACTGATCAGTTACATTGCCCCCGGCGCCCCCGCCACCCGGCGGCCGGCAACGGGAGACGAGGCCTTCCTGCGGCCGGAGATCGGCTTCACCCCCCGCTGGTACCGGGAGGCGGTGGGGGTGGATTTCGGGGAGCGCTGGCACACCGACCCCGGCTATCGGCTGTCCGGGCTGAAGGCCATGGGGGAGGAACTGCGCCGCCGCTTCCCGGGGTGCAACATCGGCCGCTCCGAGGAGCCCGGCTACCCCTCGGACCTGCTCACCGGCACCTTCGGCGCGCTGGTGGTGGCCGGCATCTGGGGCCTGCCCCTGCGCTATGACGCCGGCAACTGGCCCGCGGCCGAGCACCAGTATCTCACGGACGAGCAGGCGGACGCCCTGGAGCCGCCGTCATTCGAGGGCAACCCCTTCTGGCAGGCGCTGATGGCCCAGGTGGAGTGGATCGCCTCGTATGTCGGCCGCGCGGAGGGGTTTTTGAACTGGCAGGGGGTGCTCAACAGCGCCTACCGCCTGCGCGGACAGGAGATCCTGCTGGACATGGCGGTCGCGCCTGAGCGGGCACGGCGGATCTTCGCCTGCGTGGCCGAGACCATGGCCGAGGGGGCCCGCCGCCTGCACGCCCGCCAGCGCGAGAGCGGGGTGGAGGTGGGCTTCTTCACCGTGAGCAACTGCCTGGTGAACCTGGTCTCGGCCGGTCACTACCGGGAATTCCTGCTGCCCCACGACCAGCGGCTGGCCCGCAACTTCGGCCTGGTGGGCGTGCACAACTGCGCGTGGACGGTGGACCCGTACCTGGAGGCCTATGCCGAAATCCCCAACGTGGGGTACCTGGACATGGGGCTGGAATCCGACCTGGGGCGCGCCCGGGCGCTGTTCCCGGATGCCCGGCGGGCGGTGATGTACCCGCCCGCCGACGTCGCGAGCAAGGACCCGGTGCAGATCAGGGCCGACCTGGAGCGCATCGCCCGCGACCTGGGCCCCGCCGACCTGGTCTGCGCCGACATCGAGGCCGGCACGCCGGACGAGCGGGTGCTGGCGATCGTGGAGGCCTGCCGGGAAATCAGCGGGCGGTAGGGAGGGGCTCCCTCACCATCTCCGGGAGAGGGCGGGGGCCGGGGGTCGTCTGGTCAAGCGAGTGTTTACCTGCTCACTTACCTCTCGGCCGCAGTCGCGCGGCCGCGCTCCGTGGGCATTGCAGTGTCCCCAGGTTCCTTCCCCATTACCCTATGGGCCATGGCCCCGAGTCTATCCCTCGAGCACCTTCTCCATCTCCAGCCCATGGTGCCCCGGCCCGTAGTAATGCGGCAAGTCGCGAGACGGACGAAAACCCAGCCGCTGGTAGAGCAGGCGCGCGGCGGCGTTCTCTGGCGCCACCTGCAGCCGGACCACCCGCACCCCCCGCTGCCGCAGGTAGGCCAGGCCGGCCTCGAGCAGGCGGGTGCCCAGCCCCTGCCGCCGGTAGGCGGGAGCCACGGCCACCGAGGAGATCTCCCCCAGTCCGCGCCGCAGTTCGACGCGGCGGGCCACCACGTAACCCACCAACTCCCGCCCGGCACGGGCCACCAGGAAGCCCTGCCGGTCCACGGCGGCATAATACAGGAAGGTGGGGGCATCGAAGGCGTGCTCGCCGAAGGCCTCCCGCTCCAGGCGCAGGATGTCCGGCAGGTCCGCGAGGTGGAAGAACTGCAGGGCTATCCCGGCGGCAACAGGCGCAGGCGACTGCGGCTGGTCGCCCGCATCTCGCCCAGACTCCCGTCCGCTCTCCGGTATTGCAGGCTGCCGGAACCCGTCATCCCCAGGCACGTGATCTCCTGCTCCCCGTTGCGGGTTTCCAACACGACCTGCCGCCCGCACAGCACGTCGTGCCGGCGCCAGGCGGCCGCCACGGCTGCGGTGTCCCCCGCCAGCAGCCGGGCATGACCCGCCATGATACCTCGGGCACAGGCTACAGCCAAGTCGCTGACCGCGACCTCCCGGCCCAGGGCCGGCCGCAGCGAGATCGCCTCGATCCCGGGCGGGGGATCGTTGTTCACGTTGACACCCAGCCCCACCGCCGCCCGCCCGGCGGCCGCCTCCACCAGGATGCCACCCAGTTTGCGACCGGCCAACACAAGGTCGTTGGGCCACTTGACGCCCACGGGGGCGCCAGTGCAAGTGGATATGGCCTCGGCCGCGGCGGCCCCCGCGGCGAGCGCGAGCCAGGGGAGGAGATGGGCCGGCGGAGCCTCCAGCAGCAGGGTCATCCACAGCCCGCCCACCGGAGAGGACCACGACCGCCCTCGCGAGCCCCGGCCCGCGCGCTGGGACGCGGCGAGCACCAGCCCGGGCACGGCCGCCCCCTCCCGGGCCCGGCGCAGCGCCTCGACGTTGGTGGAGTCGGCCTCCGCCCGCGCCTCACACCAGGCCAGCCCCAACTCGCCCAGCCCCGCCTGCTCCCCCCGGGCGGCAGCCCGGTTCACTTGGTCTGCCGCCCGGCGGGTTTCTGCGACGGCTTGATCACGGTAAAACCGGTGGGCAAGGTGAACAGGCTATCAGCCAGAGGCTCATCCACCCGGACGTTACGGGTCTCCACCAGCATCTTGCCGCCGGGCATGGTCACTTCGCTGCGTACGGGCAGGTTCAACCTGGGGTATACCCACACCTTGGCGGTCGTGCGTTTTCCCTTGGCCTCGGCGGCAGTGGTCACGTAGATGTCGCATTGGTAGCCACCGGCCTTGCCTGTGCCCACCCTGCGCGCGCCCCCCGGCAGCCCCCGCTTCAGTGACTCCCAGGTACCGTCCATCACGGCCACCGCCTGCAGCGGCATAGCGAAAGCCTGCTTGCTGGCGGCAAGGCAGGCATACGCGTGCTTGCCATCGGAGACCAGGGTGGCCTCGGGGCTCTCCATGCGCACCTTACCCGCCTTCACGAAGACCTTGACCAGGCGCTGGTTGCGCTGCTGGTTCCCCCCGGTCATGGTGATTTGCTGCTCATAGTGCAACGTGCGAAACGGCGCCTTTGCTGCCTGCGGGGCGGGCGCCGCGGGCAGCAGGCCGGCAGCGTACAGGCTGGCCAGCAGGGCCCAGGGCAGACGGGTGAGTCTCATGGTACGCCTCCTTGCCTGGTGGCAGTGGGAACAGGCTACTGGCGCCCCAGCGGCACCATCCCTTGCTTTCCTTTCACGATCGTGGTGCCTTTGGGCAGCGTGAACAGCCCGTCGTCCAGAGGCAAGTCGGTCTTGATGTTCAGCGTCTCCACCACGATCAGCGGCGCCCCCGGGGCCGCGGTCTCGGCCCGCAGGGGCAGGTTCCACTTGGGATACACCCAGGCCTTGACCCGGATGGTCTGGCCCTTGCCGTTCTTGGGAGACGCAGTATAGACATCACACAGATACGCGCCGATCTTGTCCTTGCCTGTCTTGCGCCCGCCCTGCAGGGTGCGCTCCAGCGTCTGCTTGCTACCGTCCAGCATGGACACCGCGCCCCGGGGGAGAGCGATCGCCTGCTTGGTTTTCGGGAGATAGACCCAGGTCTGCTTGCCGTCCGAGATCACGACGTAGGTGGCAGTCTCCAGGCGCGCCTTGCCGCCCTTCGCGTAGCCCTTCATGAACTGCTGCCTGCTTTCCTTGCCCTGCCCCACCGTTACCCGCTGCTGGTAACGGAGGGTCTTGAAGGGCCATTTGCCGGCGGCAGCCGGGGATGCGGCCTTGGGCGCGGCCAGCGCGCCCGTCGCGAACAGGCCGATCAGCGTCGCGGCCTGCAGCATGCGGAGTCTCACCGAATATCTCCTCTCGGTCAGGCTGTGATCTCCAGCGATATGTCCAGCGCCGGCGCGGAGTGCGTGAGCGCCCCCACTGAGATCAAATCCACCCCGGTTTCGGCCACCGCGCGCACGTTGTGCATGGTGATGCCCCCCGAGGCCTCCAGAATTACCTGCCCCGCCGCGCGCCGGGCCGCGGCCGCCATAGAGTCCAAGTCCATGTTGTCCAACAGCACCGCGTCCGCACCGGCCGCCAGCGCTTCTTCCATCTGCTCCAGAGTTTGCACCTCCACCTCGACCCGCAGCGAATGTGGGGCGTGGGCGCGCGCCAGGGCCACCGCCGGCCCCACGCCGCCCGCCAGGGCCACGTGGTTGTCCTTGATGAGCACGCCATCGAAGAGCCCAAAGCGATGGTTGCGCCCCCCCGCCACCCGCACCGCATACTTCTCCAGCGCGCGCAGGCCAGGCGTGGTCTTGCGTGTATCCACGATCACCGCCCCCGTCCCCTGCACCGCGGCGACCATGCGCGCGGTGAGCGTGGCTACCCCCGAGAGCCGCTGCAAGAAGTTCAGGGCCACCCGCTCCGCCGTGAGCAAAGAGCGGGCTGCTCCTGCCACCTCTGCCAGCACTTGGCCCGGGGATACTTCCGCCCCGTCCGCCAGCAGCAGGTGCACCCGGGTGGCGGGGTCGACCGCCGCCATCACCTCCACCATCACCGGCAGCCCGGCCAGCACTCCCTCCGCTTTGGCGAGAAAGCGCCCGGAGGCCGGCTGCTCCGGGGGCACCACTGCGCGGGTGGTCACGTCGCCCGGGCCCACGTCCTCCGCCAGCGCCGCCTCCACGATGCAGCGCACGCTACGCGAGTCCAACCCCAGGAAATCACCCTGTGCCATGGCTCCTCAGATCAAGCGTACGGGGTTGAAGATGTTCTTCAGCGCACTGATGGCCGACAGCGCCACCATTCTACTGCGTTCCGGGCTCAATGGGTCCGGGTGGGTGTCCATCCAGGCAACCATCCGCCCGCATTCGCCGGCCACCTCCACCTGGAACACCGTTTGCTCGACTCGCTCGTCGCACACTATTCTTACTACGGTGCGCAGCGGGCCGACGCCCCCGAAGGAGACTACCGCCAGCGGGTTAGCCAACGCCGGCACCCCCCGCGCCGCCTGCGCCACTGGACCCTGAAAAACCACTTCGCGGTCCTTGGGCGCCTTCCCCGCCAGCAGCGGGGAGCGCGCCAGCATTCGCCCGGGCACGCTCACCGTCACCAGGCAGGAATCCACCCGCCCCTGGGCGGCCACCCGCAGCCCGTCCATCCCCGCCAACTGCAGCGTGGGCAGGAAGATGTGGATGTTGCGCTCGGTGGCCAGCCGAAAGATGGTGTCCTGTCCCAGCAGCGCGCCCGGGTTGGTCACCAGCACGTCCTTGCCGCCGTTTAGGCTGGCCATCACCATATCTGCTGCGGCCTCCGGGGTGGTGCACTCCACCACCAGGTCGGCGGAGGTGACCAGCCCCACGATGGTCATCGAGCGCGTGATCCGCTTCAGGTCGGCCAGCAGCCGCTGCACGCGCTCCTCCCGGGAGTCGAAGACGGCCGCCAGTTCCGCCTCCACCTGGCCCGAATCAATGGCCTGGCAGACTTGCCGGCCGACCGCCCCCAGTCCGATCACCCCCACCTTGGAATAGTAGTTGGAGAGTTCCACTACGTGACCTCGAGCATGCGTCGGATTGCCCGCTCTGCCCGCTCCCGGACAGGCTCGGGCACCAGGACCTGCTCCCGCAGGTCCTCCAGCGACCAGAGCACCTTCTCCAGCGTGATGCGCTTCATGTTGGGGCAGGTCATCAGCCGGGAGACCGGGATGAAGGTCTTGCCCGGGTTCTCCAGGCGCATACGGTGCAATATCCCGAGTTCCGTGCCCACCACAAACTCCGTCGCCTGGCTCTCGCGCGCGAAGCGTAGCATGCCTCCGGTGGAGAGTACCTGGTCGGCGAGAGCAGTCACCGCTGGCCGGCATTCGGGGTGCACCATCACCACCGCCTCCGGATGCGCATGCCGCAGCGCCGTAATCTGCTCGGGCAGGATGCGGTCGTGGGTGGGGCAGTAGCCGTCCCAGATAATCAGGCGCTTATTCGTATGAGCGGCGACCCATGCCCCCAGATTCCGGTCGGGGGCAAAGATCACCTCGGGGGCCTGCAGCGATTCCACCACCCGCACCGCGTTGGCGCTGGTGCAGCAGATGTCGCTCTCGGCCTTCACCTCGGCGCTGCTGTTAACGTAGGTTACTACGGGCACGCCCGGATGCTTCTGCTTGAGCGAGCGCACCTGCTCGGCGGTAATCATGTTGGCCAGCGGACAGCCCGCCCGGGAATCGGGCAGGAGGACCATCTTGCCGGGCGAGAGAATCTTGGCCGTCTCGGCCATGAAGAGCACGCCACAGAAGACGATCACCCGCGCGTCGGCCACCGCGGCAGCCTTGCGGCTCAACTCCAGGGAGTCGCCCACAAAGTCGGCGATGTCTTGCACCTCGCCGATCTGGTAGTTGTGGGCCAGGATAACGGCCTCGCGCTCCCGCCGCAGCCGGGCGATCTCGGCTACCAGGCGGTCGGCCCCGCCCTCCGCTGCGCTCAAGGCGAACCCTCAGGCGCCAGGCCGTGCTCCACCCCCCGGATCACCCGGGTGATGCGGTTGCGCTCGTTCACCAGCACCATCACCGGCTGCCAATCCTTTGCCAGCTCCTGTTCCACCCAGGTGTAGGCAATGATGGTCACCAGGTCGCCCACCTGGCCGGCGCGGGCCGCTGGTCCATTCAGGCAGATGACTCCGCTGCCCGGGTCGCCCACGATCGCATAGGTCTCCAGCCGGTCCCCGGTGTTCAAGTTGAGCACCTGCAGCCGCTCGTAGGGCAGGATGCCGGCTGCCTCCATCAGATCCCGATCAATGGTGATGCTGCCCACATAGTTGAGGTCGGCCTGGGTGATGGTGGCCCTGTGGATCTTGCCCTTGTACAAGTTCACTAACATGCGCACACACTTCCCATCGTCCGGCGCCGCTCAGGCGGGGAGCAACCGGATGTTGTCTATCAGCCTGGTGTCGCCCAGGTAAGCGGCTGCCGCCAGCACCGCGGGACGATCGAGCGAATCGAGTGGGGATAGCGTCTCCGCGTCCACCAACTCCAGGTACTGCAAGCGAAACTCCGGCGCTTGCGCCAACACACAGCGCGCCGCCGCAGTGATGGCCCGCCCACTACGCTCCCCCGCCGCCACCACCTCCCGGGCCGCCAGCAGGGCGCGGTACAGCGTTGGCGCTGCCGCCCGCTCCGCGGGCGAGAGATACCGGTTGCGGCTACTCATGGCCAGCCCGTCCGCCTCCCGCACCGTGGGCACCGGCACGATCTCCACCGGCAACGCCAAGTCGGTAACCATGCGGCGGATCACCTGGAGTTGCTGGTAATCCTTTTCTCCGAAGTACGCCCGATCCGGGGATACCACTACCAACAACTTCGCCACCACCGTCGCCACGCCCCGGAAATGGCCCGGCCGGTGCGGCCCACAGAGTCCGGCCACCAGGGTCCCGGTCACCTCCACGTACGTGGCGTTACCCGGAGGGTACATTTCGTCAACCCCGGGGGCGAAGATCACCTCTACCCCCACCCCCTCGGCCAGCCGGGTGTCCTGGGCCAGGTCGCGCGGGTAACGCTCGTAGTCCTCTCCTGGCCCAAATTGCGTGGGGTTGACGAAGATACTCACCACCACCATGTCGTCGCGTTTCTTTGCCTCCCGCATCAGGGCCAGGTGCCCCTCGTGCAGGCAGCCCATGGTGGGCACGAAGCCAATGCGCTTGCCCTCCTGGCGAGCGCCGGCAACCAGTCGGCGCAGGTCGGCGATGGTGGTGGCGGTCAACATACGCCTGATTTTAGTGCAAATACCAGGCCGGTGCAATTGTGGCTTGACTTCCCGCCCGCAGGGCACCGCGCCCCGGCCCGCCCCGGCCACCCGGCGCAGGCAGCGCGTGTCGGTGGTCAAGGGCTCTGGCTTCCAGGGAGAGCCGCGCCTGCCATAGTAGTGGTGCTCTACCAAGGGGGCCATCGGGCTCCCGCGCTATCGCTTGCGGCATCTACCCCAGGCCGCCTGCAAATGCGCCGTACATCGACAGCAGCACGACTGCCCCCAGCACCTGCTGCTGCTGCACGGTTGCAGTCTTGGCCTCGGATTCGAGCAACCCGGCGATGCGCAGCAGGGGCCCCACATAGTGGCCGGTCTGGTCCGCGGTAGCCAACATGCGCCCCAACTCCGGCGGGAAGAGCCGGCTGCGCACCACCACCACCGAGAGCGGCTCCCCTTGCAGCAGGGCGGCGGTCTCCTCCCGCATCGCCTGTTCCAGCACGCGATTGCCGAGCGTGCGCAGGCTCACCGTCGCCGCCTGGTGAATGGGCACTCCTGCCTCTAATAGCAGGGCCAGCGAGCGGCACCAGCGGGCAAAGCCGTACTTGCGGGTGGGCAGCCATACCCAGGGCACCGCGAGTTTCATCGTGTCTGCCCACCAGCGCACCTGCGGGAAAGCGAGCAGGGTGCGGCCGATGGCCCAGACGGCGAAACCCCAGCCGGCCAGCCACCCGGCCTTACTCAAGGTCGCGGCCAGGCAGCCGATAACCCCTCCCCTGAGGAAGCCGCCGATCCCCGTGCCCACGATCCAGGCCAGCGGGACCATCAGCGGCAGCAGCACGGTCTGGCGGTGGGGCACCTCCACCGCGCGCTCGTGGTCGAAGTGGTTGGCCAGGATGCGGCAGGCCTCGTCCAGCTTGCCCGCCTCCTGCCCCACCGCGAACAGCGGGTGCACGAAGGAGGGGAAGACCGCCGGCCGGCCGGAGAACACCTTTGCCACGGGCAAGCCCTCCTTGGCGAGCCGCGCCAGGTCGCGTGCCGTGGCGGCCAGGGCGGGGTTGCTGGTGTTCTTAGCGAGCGTGCTCCCGGCCTCAAAAAGCGTCTGGCCGGCCTTCAGCAGGCAGTGCAGGGCGCGAAACCAGTCGGCCAATTGCCGCCCCCTCGCCCGGGGTAGCAAGAAGGGCAGGTAGAGCCAGGCGAGATGGTGGAGCACCATGGGGAAGGTCAACCGGCCGGCGTGCAGGCTCACCTGTCCCAGCCCGGCGTCCTCCAGCGCCCGTTGTGCTTCGTATCGGTCGTCCGCCTGGATGGTGCCGGTGACCACCGCCCCGTCGCCGGCCCGCGCCCGCCAGTGGTACTGCCAGGGCATCGGCATCCCCCTCAGAAGCCGCGGATGGCCTTGCCCAGATCGGCAAAGTGCCCGGCCCAGAAGCCGATGATGTAGACGCCGAGGGCCGCCGCCACCAGCAGGTAAAAGGCCACTGCCAGCCCCGTGACCAGCTGCTTCTGCCCCACGCGGCTCTCTTGCTCGTAATAGGCGGCCACCCGCTCCAGGGCGGCGGAAGTGTTGCCCGTGCTGTCCGCCACGGCCAGGATGTCCAGAAACTCCTGGGGAAAGGCCCCGCTTTCCCGCAGCACTTGAGTGAAGGGCTTGCCCTCCAACAGCCCATCGGCCGCCGCCAGCAGGTCCTTCTCCAGGGCCGGGTTGCCCAGGGCCCCCGCCGAGGACACCACCGCCCGGTGCAGGGGCACCCCCGCTTCGTGGAGCATGCTCAGCGCGTTGCTCCAGTTTGCCAGCGACTGCCGGTAGTAGATCTGCCCGATCTTGGGCAACCGGATCTTCACCCTCCCCCACCACGTCCGCGCCGGGTCGATCTGGCCCAGGGCTCGCAGCAGCAGCCACCCCCCGCCCAGGATCACCACCGCGGGTAACACCATCCCCAGGATGGCGGTGAAGTAGGCTGCCGCCCCCTGCAGCACGAAAGCCGGGAAGGGGATGATCAGCAGCGCGGCCACGATCAGCAGTTTGGTGTAGAAGGTGCTCTTCTTCTGCAGCAGCACCACCTCGTGCATATGCTCGAAGAAGTCGGCCAGGCGGGTGAAGGTCTGCTCCAGCGTGCCCGCCTCCTCCCCCACCGCCACCATCGCCCGCACGAACGGCGGGAAGGCCCACGGGAACTCGGCCATCGCCGGCGCCAGCGTCTCGCCTCTAAGCGCGCGCTGAGCCAGCGCCTCCGAGGCCCGGCACAGCGTGGGGTTACTCGTGGACTGGGCGATGGTGGTCCAGGCTTGGAAGGCGTTCATGCCGGCCTTGAAGGTAAAGCTGGCCGAGCGCGCCCAGATGGCCAATTCGCGGTAGCCCACCCGGTACAGGGCAAACGAGAAGTAATGCCGCAGCCGCCGGGCCATGTCGCGCACCCAGGGTGGCTTCTCGGTCTTCTGGGGGACCCGGGAAACGATCACCTTGGCCAGGCCCAACTCGCGCACCTGCACCCATGCCTGGTGTTCATCCAGGGCTTCCACCTGGCCGCTCACCTGCTGCCCGGTCCGGTCCGTGCCCCGGTACTTAAAGGTCAACAGGCTCAACGCCCTGCCTCCCCACTCTGGCTGCCGCCTCCGCCACCGTCTCGCCGGACGGCAGCAAGATCTGCGGCGCGAGTTCTGCCAGCGGCATTAGCACGAACGCGCGCTCGCCCAACCTCGGGTGTGGGATCACCAGGTCCGGCTCCGACATTTCCACCCCCTCCATCACCAGGATGTCGAGGTCTATCTCCCGCGGGCCCCAGCGCACGCCAGGGCGCCGGCCCAGGTCCCACTCCATCTGCTTTAGATACCCGAGCAGGGCGCGGGGTGACAGCGTGGTCTCCACCTCGACCACCTGGTTTAGGAAGTCCGGTTGGTCGGCGCGTCCCACCGGCCGGGTGAGGTAAAGGCGGCTCTCGGCCAGCAGCCTGGTGCCCGGGAGGGCCGCCACTCGCGCCCGCGCCTGCGCCAGGTTGTCCCGGCGGTCGCCCAGGTTGCTGCCCAAGCCCAGGAACGCGCGGCGGGGGGCATCCATGTGCGGTTAATATAGCACCCGGCCTGCCTGTGGGCCAAGTTTGACACAAGGTCCGGGCGGCTTGTGCACTTGCTCCCCAACGGCGCCTGCGCCGGCGTTGACACCCGCGGAAGGGCGGTGTTAGCATGGCCGGGCGCCGGCAGAGCCGCTGCCCGGCAACGAGGTGAGGCATGTATAGCAGCAAGGTCATGGAGCATTTCAACAACCCCCGCAACGTGGGCGAGATTCCCGATGCCAGTGGCACGGGCAAGGTCGGCAACCCGGTGTGTGGGGATATCATGCAGTTGCAGATCAAGGTCGAGGGTGAAACCATCACCGACGCCAAGTTCAAGACCTTCGGCTGCGGGGCAGCGATCGCCACCAGCAGCATGGTCACCGAGATGGTGAAGGGCAAGACCATCGAGGAGGCGCTGCGGGTCACAAACGCCGCGGTAGCCGAGGCCCTGGGTGGCCTACCAAAGGTGAAGATGCACTGCTCGGTGCTTGCGGAGCAGGCGCTCAAGGGCGCCATCGCCGACTACCGGGCCAAGCAGGTGATGGAGAAGAAGGCCAAGACGGCATCCTGACCCGTCCCCATTGCTGGCGTCGAACAGTGAAGCGGGAACTGGTGTTCCCAGGAGCGTTTGGCGCGGATTACGGAGAAGTGGGGTGCCACCCGCTAACGCGGCCTACCGTGCTTGCTTGCGCCTCGCTGCCCCTTGCGCTCCCCGGGGCCGGTGACTCCCTTGCGCATCAGGCCATACACCACGCTGTCCACCAGTGCTTCCCAGGAGGCCTCGATGATGTTGGTGTGCACCCCCATGGTGGACCAGGAGTTCTCCTCGTCTCGCGATTCGAGCAGCACCCGCACCTTGGCCGCAGTGCCCTCGGAGGTGTCGAGCACGCGCACCTTGAAGTCGGTGAGGGCGATGTCGGCCAACTCGGGGTAGAACTTGTCCAATGCCTTGCGCAGCGCCCCGTCCAGAGCGTGCACCGGGCCGTCCCCCTCCGCCGCGGTGTGCTCGGGGACGCCGTTCACCCGCACCTTGATGGTGGCCTCGCAGAAGACGTCGCCCTCCCCCCGCTTTTCCACGATCACCCGGAAGCCCTCCAGTTCGAAGAGCCGCCGGTACTCGCCCGTGGCCCGCTTCACCAGTAACTCGAAACTGGCCTCCGCCCCCTCGAACTGGTACCCGTCGGCCTCCATCTGCTTCAGGCGCTCGAGGATCAGGCGGGTCTGCTCGGAGTCCTTCTCCAGTTTCAGCCGCAGCGCGCGCGTCTTACCCACCACCGTGCTGGCCCCCGCCTGCTGCGAAACCACGAGTCGCCGCTCGTTCCCGACGGCCGCCGGGGCGACGTGCTCGTAACTGTCGGGACGCTTCATCACCGCGTCCACGTGCACACCCGCCTTGTGCGCGAAAGCGCTCCGCCCCACAAAGGGCTGGCGCTCCGCCGGCGCCTGGTTGGCGATCTCCGCCACGTAGTGCGCCACCGCATACAACTTGCGCAGCGCCGCCGCCGGCAGCACCTGTCGCCCCAGTTTCAGTTGGATGTTAGGCAATATCGAGCACAGGTTGGCGTTGCCACAGCGCTCGCCGTAGCCGTTGATGGTGCCCTGGATGTGCCCCACCCCCAGCCGCACCGCTTCCAGGGTCACCGCCACCGCCAGATCGCTGTCGTTGTGGGCGTGGATGCCCAAGGGCACGCTGGTGCACTCCCGCACCCGGCGCACTACCTCCGCCGCCTCCCAGGGCATGGTCCCGCCGTTGGTGTCGCAGAGCACCAGCACCGCGGCGCCGCCCGCGGCCGCGGCCTCGAGCGTGGCCAGGGCATACTCCGGGTTGTGCTTGAAGCCGTCGAAGAAATGCTCGGCGTCATAGACCACTTCCCGCCCCTGTCCCGCGCAGAAGGCGACGCTGTCCTTGATCATGCGCAGGTTCTCATCGAGGGTAGTGCGGAGGGTATCCCGCACGTGCAGGTCCCACGACTTGCCGAAGATGGTGATCACCGGCGCTCCCGATGCCAGCGCCGCCACCAGGTTGGTGTCCTTCTCCGCCGAGGCGCGGGCCCGGCGCGTGCTTACGAAGGCGGCCAGCCGGGCGCGCCGCAGCGGCTCCTTACGCATGCGCTCGAAAAACGCGGCGTCAGTCGGGTTGCCGAACCCCCCCTCCAGGTAGTCCACGCCCAGGTCATCCAGGCGGCGGGCGATCTTCACCTTATCTTCCACGGTGAAGGTGATGCCCTCGGTCTGGGCGCCGTCCCTAAGGGTGGTGTCGTAAATGCGGATTTCTTTGGGCATAGGGGGTTCTCTTCCGCCCTGCCGGGCGGTGGGCTGATTCTACAGAGGGGCCATACCAGTGTCAAGGAAACTGACCGCGAGCAGTCGCCTGCCCTGCCCTTCTACTACCCGACCGCAGTGCTTCTGCAGGTGACTGTCCCGATAGGCTGCCCCTTCCGCCATCCCCTGTCACCTCTTGCCCATGTCGGCTGCAGGCTGCCCCTCCCTCACCCGGGCTCCGAGACCAGAAACCCGAAACCCGGCTGTCTCATAATCCCTCCATTCTATGGAAAACTACCGCTTGTGGGTTGACACGGTACTTGTCCTGTGGTAGATTTTCGCCCTGGCTTTGCCGGAGGCTCCCCCGGGGCCGACCGAGAAGCCGACGATAGCACAACTTAATAGCACGCTACGCTGCTTCACCCCACAGTACTCACACTCTTCCATTCCAGCACTTTCCCCGGCAGGACCACCGTTATCGCGTAGCCATTCAGCCCCAGGCGCCAGGACCTGATCCTTAGGAGGCAACGCCATGGACCGCAGTGGCGGACGAGACCGGCACCATTGCCGTTCCTGTTCGAGAGTCCAGTTGAGTTCGCTTCAGGTGTTTGTGTTGCTGCTGACCGCCGCCGCGATGCTCTGCGGCATGGGCAGCGAGACCCGCCGGGCCGGGGCCGACACGGTTCCCGCCCGCTTCCAGGTGACCCTGGTCGCCGACGGGACTACCCGTGCGGTTACCACCGGCTCCTATTCCGTGGCCGAGCTCCTGGCCTCCGAGCAGATCGAGTTGGGTGCGCAGGACCGCGTGCAGCCGGCCCTGGAGGAGACGCTCGGCCCGGGCGCAGTGGTGCGCGTGCAGCGGGTCGTGCGCCGTACGATCTGCGAGGACCAGGTCATCGCTGCCTCCCACCATCAGCGCCTCGACCCCCGGGTGGCGGGCAAACTGGTACTCGACTCCGGCGAGCCTGGCCTGCGCCGGGTGACCTGGGAAGTGTGGGAGGTGGACGGCGAAGAGGTCTCCCGCACGGTCCTCTCGAGCGTGGTGGTGCGCAGGCCCCGGGCAGGGGTGGCCATCTCCGGCGGCCGCAAGTCGCTACCTTCCCGCGGCGGTACTCCCATGATCATGGAATCTACCGGCTACGACCCCGGCCCCCGCAGTTGCGGCAAGTATGCGAGCGGCCGCACCGCCATCGGCATGCGCGCCACCAGGGGCGTGGCGGCGGTGGACCCCCGGATCATCCCCCTGGGCACGAGACTCTACGTGGAGGGCTACGGCCTCGCGGTGGCTGCCGACGTCGGGAGTGCGATCAAGGGCCGCCGCATCGACCTCTGCTTCGACAGCTACCGCCAAGCCCTGCAGTGGGGCCGTCGCACGGTCAAGGTTTTTGTGGTAGAATAGGTTTCCGGGATAGACAGGCGGTACCGCAAACTCGGCCTTCCCGGCCGAGTTTGCCGCTTTTCCGACCGCCCCGCATGCTTGCGCAAGGAGCTGCTGTCGCATGCCAGAGACCATCCTCGTGGCCGCCGCCTGGCCCTATGCCAACGGCCCCCTGCACCTGGGTCACGTCGCCGGTTCCTACCTGCCGGCCGACATCTTCGCCCGGTTCCAGCGCGCCCTGGGCAACGACGTGCTCTTCGTCTCCGGCAGCGACCAGCACGGCACCCCCGTCACCGTGCGCGCCGAGCAGGAGGGGACCACCCCCTCCGAAATCGCCGGGCGCTATCACGAGTCGTTCCTGGAGTCCTGGGAGGGCCTGGGCATTTCCTGGGATCTCTACACCCGCACCGGGACCGAGAATCATGCCGAGGTCGCGCGCCGCGTCTTCACCACCCTCAAAGACAAGGGCTTCATCTTCAAAGACACCATGCAGGCGTACTACTGCCCACAGTGTGCGCGCTTCCTGCCCGACCGATACGTCGAAGGCATCTGCCCCGCCTGCGGGGCCGCGGGCGCCCGGGGCGACCAATGCGACGAATGCGGCAAGCCCTATGACGCTGCCGAGCTGCAGAGCCCCCGGTGCCGGCTTTGTGGTGCGGTGCCCATGCTGCGGGAGACCGAGCATTTCTTCCTCGACCTCTCGGCCTTCAATCAGCGGCTACTGGAGTGGGTGGAGGCCCAGGAGCACTGGAAGCCGAACGTGCGGGGCTTCACCCTGAACCTGCTGCGCGAGGGGCTCAAGCCCCGCCCCATCACCCGTGACCTGGAGTGGGGCATCCCCGTCCCCGTGCCCGGCTTCGAGAGTAAGCGCATCTATGTCTGGTTCGAGGCGGTGATCGGGTACCTATCGGCAAGCATCGAGTGGGCCGCCCGTCGTGACGAGCCCGAGGCCTGGAAACAGTGGTGGACGGACGGGGCCAAGTCCTACTACTTCGTGGGCAAGGACAACATCCCGTTCCACACCATCATCTGGCCCGCCATGCTCATGGGCTATGGCGGCCTGGTGCTGCCCTATGACGTCCCTGCCAACGAGTTCCTCACCCTCGAGCACCGGCAACTCTCCACCAGCCGCAACTGGGCGGTATGGGTGCCCGACTTCCTGTCACGCTATGACCCCGACCCCCTGCGCTATCACCTCTCGATCAACATGCCCGAGAGTTCTGATACCGACTTCTCCTGGCGGGAGTTCGTGCGGCGCAACAACGATGAACTGGTGGCGGCCTACGGCAACCTGGTCCATCGCACGCTCACCCTTACCTACCGCAACTTCCGCGGCCAGGTGCCCGATCCGGGCACGCCGGGCGAGCCGGACCAGGCCATCCTGGAGCGCGCCCGGACCACCTTCGCCTCGGTTACCGACCACCTGGCCGCCTGCCATTTCCGCGCTGCCATCGCGGAGGTCATGGCCCTGGCCCGCGAGGGCAACCGCTATTTCGACACCAAGGCGCCCTGGAAGCAGGTCAAGGAGGACCTCGCCGACGCGGCCACCACGCTGAACACGGGTGTGCAACTAATCAACACGCTGAAGTTGCTTTTCTACCCGTTCCTGCCGCATTCGTCACAAAGCCTGCACGAGATGTTAAGTTTCCCGCGCCCCCTGGAGCAGGAGCGGGGTAACTGGAAGATGGAGCAGATCCCGGCCGGAAGGCGGATTCAGGAGCCGACCCCGCTCTTCAAACGCTTGGAGGACAGCGTAGCGGACCAGGAACTGGCCCGCATGGGCACCGGGACCGATTAAGGCGTCGGGGGTGTTGAGGTGGCTGTGTTGCAGCAGGTCATAACCGACAACCTTGATTTGCTGCTCGAGGTGCTCCCGCCGCATATCAAGTCTCACCTGGAGTCGCTGCCCGAATTGCAGGCGCTGCTCGAGGTGGTCATGGACCTGGGCCGGGAGCCCGAAGCCCGCTTCGCCGGTCGAGCGGTGGATCTCGAAGTCCCTGCCGTCACCGAGCAGGACCTTGATTATGTCGTGGACCGCGTCGGTGAGTTCGGCGACGACAACCGTGCCGGTATCCCCGCCACCCTTCACCGCATCTCCGCCATCCGCAACCGCCGGGGGATGGTGGTGGGGCTCACCCTGCGCGTGGGCCGCAGCGTCTACGGCACCATCGACATCATTCGCGACGTGGTGGAGACGGGCAAGTCCATCCTGCTGCTGGGCCGACCCGGCATCGGCAAGACTACGAAATTGCGCGAGATAGCCCGCATCCTCTCCGACGAGTTGCGCAAGCGGGTGGTAATTGTGGACACCTCCAACGAGATCGCGGGCGACGGCGACATCCCCCATCCCGCCATCGGCCACGCCCGCCGCATGCAGGTGCGCCACCCTGACCTCCAGCACGCGGTGATGATCGAGGCGGTCGAGAACCACATGCCCGAGGTGGTGGTGATCGACGAGATCGGCACTGAGGCCGAGGCCCTGGCCGCCCGCACCATCGCCGAGCGAGGCGTGCAGTTGATCGCCACCGCCCACGGCAACACCCTTGAGAACGTGCTCATGAACCCCACCCTCTCCGACCTGGTGGGGGGCATCCAGGCGGTCACCCTCTCCGACGAGGAAGCCCGTCGCCGGGGCACGCAGAAGACCGTGCTCGAGCGCAAGGCTCCCCCCACCTTCGACGTGGTGGTGGAAATTGCGCAGATTGACGAACTGGCGGTGCATCACAACACCGCCGAGGTGGTAGATCGCTTCCTACGCGGGCGCCCCCCCGCCCCCGAGATGCGCGTGCGCCGTGCGGACGGGAGCGTGGAGGTGATTCCTCCGCAGGAGCCCACCACGGAGATGATGGAGGAGGCCTTCGCGGGGCTGGAGCGCCCGGCCCATATGGCCCCGCCCCTGCGCGCCCCTACCGCTCACGAGCCGCTCCGCATCTTCCCCTACGGTGTCAGCCACGGCAAGATCGAGAAGGCGCTGCGCGACCTTGGCCTGGATGCCGAACTGACCAACCGCTGGGACCAGGCGGACGCCCTGCTCACCCTCAAGGCCTACGAGCGCAAGGAGCCCTACCGCCTGCGGGAGGCGCGCGACCGCGGGTTGCCCGTATATGTGATTCGGGGTAACACTTACCAGCAGGTTTCCGGCGCGCTCCGGGAGATCTTCCGGTCCCACGCCGCCCAGGAAGAGCAGGAGGCCCTGGCGGAGGCCCGCCGGGCCGCCGAGCAGGTGATGGCCAACTCGCAGCCAATAGAATTGACACCGCGCGCAGCCCACTTGCGGCGTCTGCAGCACCGCGCGGTGCGCCAGTTCAACCTGCACTCGGAATCCGTGGGGGTCGAGCCCAGGCGCAGGGTCAAGATCTACAAGTGAGCCCAACCCGTAAACTGGATCCATCGGTGCCCGCACCGTCCCCCGGCGACAACCACCGCCCGGACTGGGACGAATACTTCATGCTGCTGGCGAAACTGGCGGCCACCCGGTCCACGTGCCTCTCCCGGCCCACCGGAGCCGTGATCGTGCGCGATCGCCAGGTGCTGGCAACCGGCTACAACGGCTCTATGCCCGGCGCCCCCCACTGCTCCGAGGAGGGCACCTGCTTCCGCCGCCGCCTGCGGGTCAGCGAGACCGACAAGTATGGCGCCTGCCGTGCCATCCACGCCGAGGCCAATGCCATCGCCCAGGCGGCCCGCATGGGAGTGGCCATCGCCGGCGCCACCGTGTACACCACACTCTCACCCTGCTTCATCTGCACCAAACTGATGGCCAGCGCCCGCATCACCAGGGTGGTCTATGAGTATGAGTACGAATCACCCGACCAGGAGCGCGACCAGGTCTGGCTCCAGGCTATCAAGGACGCCGGCATGTCGCTGGAGCAACTGACCCTGCGCCCGGAGGTGCTGGCCCGCGCCGATGAACTGCTCCATGCCGTCACCTCGGTGCGCCGGCCGCTCAGCGTGGACGGTTGGCCGCTCCGGTCTGAGGGCGAGGGGTAGGCGAAGCAACGTTATTCATTCTCAGCCTAAGGAGTAGTCATGATCCCCGGCAGTCAGCCCGTTGTCTCCGTCTCCGGCCGCACCCTGCCCGAGGCCTGGCAGAATGCCATGCTTGCCCTCTACCAGGAGGGCTTTGACACCGCTACCTCTTTCGACCGCCAGGGCGATCCCAAGAGCAAGGACGCCACCGTGCTCATCGTGGTGGAGGAGCCCCTGGCCGAGCCGCGCCTGCACAAGAAGGCGATCCCCGCCGGGCTGGAAGAGTTGGAGATCTACCGCCTGGAGGTGGTGGCCGGGGTGCACGACCACTGGGTCAACCGCTTTGGCGAGGAGTGGAACTACACTTACCATGAGCGCCTGCGCGCCTATGACGTGGGCGACGGCAAGAAGCACGATCAACTGGCCACCATGATCGACCAGATTTGCGAGGCGCCCGACCTCTTCCGCCGCCGCTTCCAGGTGGTCACCTGGATCCCCACTGTGGACCCCTTCATCATCGACCCGCCTTGCCTGCAGCGGCTGCACTTCCGCCTGCTGCCGGCGCCCGACGGCGCCTGGGTGCTTAACATGAACTCCGACTGGCGCAGCCGTGATGGCTACAAGGCCTGGTTCATGAACGTCTTCGCACTCACCGACCTCATGCGCCTGGTGGCGCTGGAGATCTCGGAGCGCCGGGGGGTGGAGGTGCGGGTAGGGCGCTATGCCGACAAGTCCGACAGCCTGCATATCTACGGCAAGGACCTGGAGGGTATCGGCGGCTTCCAGGGCTTCCTGCAGATGCTCCAGAGCAAGGACCTCTCGGCCCTCACCTGGGATACCGAGTTCTGCCGGCCCATGTTTATCGAAGCCCGCCATAAACTGGCGGCCCAATTGGCCGCCGAGCAGCAGGGGCTGGGCAAGGCGGTGGTCCCTCCGGGCGTGGACTGGATGTCCTTCCCGTATCCCAAGGAATGGGACCGGTAGGTGTGAATGCTGCCTGCCCCTGTTTCCACCTGCCTGCAGGTGGTGTCCCATCGTCCGATCTTGCTACAACCTTGGCGCAGCCGGGTGAGGGGCTGCCGCCCAGTCCCAAAGCGGCCGGGGCCCCTTGGACGCTCTCCCCTGCCTGGTTGCCACGAAATGGGGACAGCCGGTTTGGGGGAAGGCGTCCCGAACCGGGATGGCAGTCCCTCTCCCTTCCCTGCCCGGCAGAGTTCTCCAAAAAACTCTTGACGTGTCAAGAGGAGGGGGGGCGGGGGGCGCCGAAAGAGGGCGCATCGCACAGGGAAGGGGTGAGCGGGCGGCGCCAGGGCGTCGCCCTCACAACTTGGCATACACGCTCGACGACGTCCGGGAGCGCACCGACCTGGTGGCGGTGGTTTCCCGCTATGTGAGCCTGCGGCGGGCTGGCCGCCGCCTGGTGGGGCTGTGCCCTTTTCACCAGGAGAAGACGCCTTCCTTTTCCGTAGACCCCGAGAAGCAGTTGTGGCACTGCTTCGGCTGCAGTGAGGGCGGCAACGTCTTCCAGTTCCTGATGAAGGTGGAGAACCTCCCCTTTGCCGAGGCGGCCGAGCGCCTGGCCCGAGAGGCCGGGATCGAGTTGGAGAGCCGCCGACAGGGGGCCCAGCGCACTTCCGAGCAGGACCTGCTGGCCCGCATCAACCTGGAGGCGGCGGGGTTCTTCCGCCGGTCACTGCAGGGGGAGCCGGGGGCGGCGGCCCGCGCTTACCTGGCCGAGCGCGGCCTGCCCCAGCAGGTGGTGGATGAGTTTGGGCTGGGCTACAGCCTGCCCGCCTGGGATAGCCTGTTCTCGTACCTGCGCAGCACCGGCTATCCGGCGGGGGCCATCGTACGGGCGGGGCTCTGCGTTCCGCGTCCGCGCGGAGAGGGCTGCTACGACCGGTTCCGCGGCCGCCTGATGTTCCCCATCCTGGATCACGACGACCGCGTGGTGGGATTCGGCGGGCGCCTCCTGCCGGGCGCCGATACCGCTAACCGCCAGGAGGCCAAGTATCTCAACTCGCCGGAGACGCCTCTGTTCTCCAAGGGGAAGATGCTCTACGGCCTCAACCTGGCGCGCAAGGAGATGGCGAGGGCCGGGCGCGCCATCATCGTGGAGGGGTACCTGGACCTGATTACCTGTCACCAGTTCGGTTTCCCGGAGACGGTGGCGACCCTGGGCACGGCTCTCACCGAGGACCACCTGCGGGTGCTGCGCCGGTATACCAACCGGGTCTACACGGCATTCGACGCCGACTCTGCTGGCCTTGCCGCGACCCTGCGGAGCCGGGAGTTGTTCGAGCAGGCGGGCCTGGAGGCGCGGGTGCTGGTGATGCCGGCCGGGCATGACCCGGACACCCTGCTGCGCGCGCAGGGCCGGGAAGCCCTGCAGCAGGCGCTGGCTGCGGCACCGGACGTCGTGGCTTACCAACTCGAGCTGATCGCCCGCGGATTCACCGGCGAGTCGGGTAGCGAGGCCCGAGTAGCCAAAGAGGCGGTGCCGGTGCTGGCCTCCGTGCGCAACGCAGTCGCACGCGATGCCTATGTAGCGCATCTCGCCGATATCCTGGCGCAGGGCAGCGGCTCCCGGGCCCGCGCCCTGGAGCAGGCACTGCGCGAGGAGCTGCGCAAGGCCGCCCGCGCCCCCAGGAACCTGCGGCGGGTAGCGTGGGCTCCTGCGCCGGAGTCGGCGCCGGCTCCTCCCAAGCGCGGCCCGGTCGCCGAGCGTGTGGTCCTGGCCGCTATGCTCCAGGGCGAACACTGGCGCGCGAGCGCCGCGGAGAAACTGGGGGAGCAGCATTTCGTGCACGCGCTGCACCGCGAGCTGTTTCGGGCATTGGTCGCCGGGAACGGCAAGGCCGACCAGGTCACCGGGGACCCCCGCTTCGCGGCGCTGGCCGCCGATCTTGGCGCGCAATACGGCGAGATCGTGGATGAGGACGGCACATTCACCGGTGCCGTCGAGCGGTTGGAGGAGGCCCGCCTGCGCAGGCGCGTGCAGGAATTAGACAGGCAAATCAGCGCCCAGCGAGAAAACGAAACTAATGCGGACCTGTTGAGGGAATATCTAAACACTCGCAAGTTGCTGTCGCAGCTGACGGGCAGGCGCTCGACGGGCCACGGCGGGCCGGCGCCGGTCTGAGGGCGGTGACGGCACGCAGTCGGTCGTGCGTTTCCCGGCCCACACTGCGGGCATAAGGAAGAGGTAGAGAAGTTGGAAGATGGGAGCAGCGCAATGCCGCAGGAAGTCGAGCTGAAGGATCGTGAGGACATCCAGAAGCTCCTTGAACAGGGGCGAAAGCAGGGCGGCATCCTCACCTACGAAGAGATCTCCGACAGCCTGGCGGCCGAGGACGTCGATGCGGAGCAGATCGACGAAATCCTGCAGGCCGTTACCAGCGAGGGGATCACCGTGGTTGATCGCGCCCTGATGCCCCCTCGCCCGGAGACGCCTCCGGCCAGCCGCACTGACTATAGCGCGGCCGAGGAGGAGATCAGCACCACCGAGGGTATTCCCCCCGACGACTCGGTGCGCATGTACCTGCGCGAGATCGGCCGGGTGCCGCTACTAACCTCCCGCGAAGAGATCATGTTCGCCAAGCGCCTGGAAAAGGCGAGCATTCTGGGCAAGATGCAGCGCATCTGGGACTACAGCACCCTCGTGCTCGGTTTCGAGCCCACGCTGGCCCAGGTGCAGGATGCGGTGGAACACCTGGTCAGCGGCGACCCCGACATGCGCACCCAGGTCGACCTGCTGGAGGACGCCCTCAAACACCTCTCGCTGGGCCAGGGAGAGCCCGGTCCCGAGGCGGTCCTGGCGGAGGTAGACACCCTGCTGCGTCAGCGCCTGGAGGACCTGGGAGCCAAGCGCGCCAGCCTGCTGCTCGAGTTCGCCCAGGGTGAGGAAGAGGGCACCCGCATGAGCCGGGCCGAGGTGCAGCGAGGGCTCAACGAATGCCGCAAGCGCCAACTCATCTATGACCAGTTGCTCAAGGGGCTGAACCTGGAGTGGGTGAGAAACGGGCTCTTCATCCGCAAGGCCTGGGAGCAGTTCCGGGCCGAGGCCCGTGCCGAGGAGGAGGCGGAGGAAGGGCCCGCTCGCGAATCGGAGCGCCAGCGTTATGACGCCGCTGCCATCTTGGGCCTGAGCGAAGCCCAGCTCCGCCGGGTCTTCCGCGTGCAGGCGGCTGCCAACCGGATTCGTCGGGAGCACAACCGCGAGCCCCAGGCCGAAGAGGTGGCGCGCGCCGTGCGCGGGCTGCGGGTGGAGGATGCCGAGCAGATCCTGAACTGGACCAACAGCATAATCACCGAGGGCGACTCGGCCAAGCAGCGCCTGATCGAGGCCAACCTGCGCCTGGTGGTCTCCATCGCCAAGAAGTACTCCGGCCGGGGGATGTCGTTCCTGGATCTGATCCAGGAGGGCAACATTGGCCTTATCCGGGCAGTGGAAAAGTTTGACTATCGCAAACGCTTCAAGTTCTCCACGTATGCCACCTGGTGGATTCGCCAGGCCATCACCCGCGCCATCGCCGACCAGGGCCGCACTATCCGCATCCCGGTGCATATGGTGGAGACCATCAACCGTCTCATCAAGGTCTCCCGCCAACTGCTGCAGGACCTGGGCCGTGAGCCCAGCCTGGAGGAGATCGCGGAGGAGATGGAAGGGCCCTTTGCCACCAATGAGGACAAACAGAAGGCGGTGGCCCGGGTCAGCGACATCCTGCGCGTGGCCCCCGAGCCGCTCTCGCTGGAGACCCCTATCGGTGAGGAGGAGAACAGTCACCTGGGTGACTTCATCGAGGATGCCGACGCCATCTCCCCCGCCGACGCCGCCAGCAACCTGGTCCTGCGTGAGCAACTCGAGGACGTGCTCGACACCCTTACCGAGCGCGAGCGTGAGGTGCTAAAATTGCGCTTTGGCCTGGAGGACGGCTACTCCCGCACTCTGGAGGAGGTCGGTCAGCACTTCCGGGTCACCCGGGAGCGCATCCGCCAGATCGAGGCCAAGGCGCTAAAGAAACTCAAGCACCCCAGCCGTAGCCGTCGCCTGCGCGACTACCTCGAATGATGGGAGGGGATATGACCACTCGGAAACGGGCAGTGCTCGCGGCACTCACGCTGCTCCTGGTTGCGGCTGGCCTCGGTGTGGCCAGACTGGGCCCGCTTACCAAGAGCATCCCCACTCCCAAGGAGGGCAGAGTTACGGTTAGCCGGGACGCGGCGGTCACCGCGGCTGCGGTCGGGCTGCCGGCCTCCTTTGCCGGCTACAAGCAGGTGGCCGGCTACCGCTATGAGGCCAAGGATGCCAAGGGCCGGCCCATCTGCAGCCTGGCCCATGTGGAGATGGTAGCGCCCAAGCCTGCGGCCGAGGTCGCGGCCGCCGTGCGCCAGGCCCGCAAGGCCGCTGTCAGCAGCGGCAAGGTGACCACGCTCTGGTGGGGCACCCGCCAGGATGCGGTGGTGGTCACCCTTACCCCCAAAGGCAAGAGCGGCACCCTGGTGGTGGCAGAGCGCGCCGTGCGCAAGCGGCAGGGACCGCGCCTTCCCGGGGAGAAGTGAACTCCTATACTCCTGGTCGCCGACCGCATCACCCCCCTGGCGACCTCCCGGGAAGGAAGCATGGAGCGCGGCACTCATACTCTCCGCGAGATCAACGAACAGCCCCAGGTGTGGGCACGTGCGCTGGAGCATGCTTCCGAGTTCGCGCGGGAGCACGAGGAACTGCTGCGCTCGGCCGATGAACTGGTGGGCGTGGGCTGTGGTTCGGCCTACCACATCGCCTTATGCAACACCGCCGTTTGGCGGGCGGTCACCCGTCGGCCGGGCACCGCCGCCACCTCCTCTGAACTGGTGCATTTTCCTGAGCAGTACCTGCGGGAGGGGGTGGAGCAACTCATGCTCTGCCCGTCACGCTCCGGCGAGACCTCCGAGACCGTGCGCGCGGTGCAGGTGGGCAAGGAGAACGGCCTCCCGGTCCTGGCCTTCACCGCCTATGAGGGCAGTGCGCTCGACCGCGCGGCTGCCTTCACCCTGCGCCTGCCGGAGTGCAGGGAGCAGAGCACCATCACCACCAAGTCGGTCACCAGCATGATTCTGGCGGGCGCGGTGGTGGCTCGCGTGGCCGCCGAGCGGGAACCAGTGGGCGAGTTGGGGCGCCTTCCCGAGGCCTGCCAGGTGGTGCTCGACAAGTACGCCGATCTCGCCCGGGAGGTGGGCAGCAACAACCGCCTGCAGAAGATCGCCTACCTGGGCAGCGGTCCCCTGTTGGGTGCGGCCCAGGAGGCCCGGCTCAAGGTGCAGGAGGCGGCGCTGCGCCAAGCCGAGGCCTTCCCCGTACTAGATTTCCGGCACGGTCCCATGGCCCAGGTGGACTCGGCCACGCTGGTGATCGCCCTCATCAGCCAGGCGGGCCGCCGCCAGGAGGCGAATGTGCTGGCTGATATGAAGAGGCTGGGCGCCACTACCGTCGCCATTGCCGAGGCCGCCACTCCGGAGCTGCACGCGGCCGCCGACTACCTCGTCGAGTTACATTCGGGCATGGGGGACTACTTCAGCCAAGCGCTCTACTTGCCCATCCCCCACCTCATCGCCTACCATAAGTCCATGAGCGTGGGTGAAAATCCGGATTCGCCCCGAAACCTGGTATATGCCGTGCGCCTGGACGAGGACCAGTAGCCCGGCCCACCGGCGGCGTCGCATGGCACGAGACGAGCGGTCAGCAGGCGATAGCGATTTTCCCGGGCTCACGCATCCCTTGCCCGGCTTGCGGGTGATCCGCCCGCGCCCCATGCCCGCGCCCGATTCCCCGGCGGCTCTCGCCCACGCCCTGGACCATCCCGACTCCGGCTTATCCTTGACCGAGGTGTTGGCTGGCGCGCGCACCCTTGCCATCGTGATCTCCGACCACACCCGCAACACCCACTCGGAACTGGTGGTCCCCGCTCTCCTGGAGCGGGCGCAGGCGGCGGGCATTCCGCTTTCCGGAGTTGCCGTTGTCATCGCCCGTGGGCTCCACGGCCCATGCGGCGAGGGCGTGGCGAAGCGCCTCCTGGGTGAGGCCTGGGGCTGGGTGCGGGTGGTCGAGCATGATTGCGACCACGCCCCGATGGCCACCCTGGGTGCCACCTCCCGGGGCACCCCGGTAGAGATCAATGCCCTGGTGGCGGGGGCGGACCGCATCGTGCTCACCGGCAGCACGGGCTACCACTACTACGCGGGCTACGGCGGCGGCCGCAAGAGCCTGCTGCCCGGCGTGGCCTCGCGCCGCGCGATCCAGGCCAACCACCGCCTGGTGCTGGCGCCCGGGGGTGGCACCCACCCACAGGCCCGTACTGGCGTGCTCCAGGGCAACCCGGTGCACGAGGACATGGTGGAGGCGGCAGCGCTGGCCCGGCCCGCCTTCCTGGTAACGGTAGTGAATGGCCCCAGCGGCGCTCCCGCCGGCTTCTTCGTTGGCGACTGGCAGCAAGCCCATGCGCGGGCGGTCGCCTTTCTGGACGCCCACTGCCGGGCCTCCGAGCCCCGGGCGGTGCCCCTGGTGCTGGCCACGGCGGGCGGGCCCCCGTACGATCTGACGCTGTACCAGGCGCACAAGGCGATGGACTCTGCTGCCCACCTGGTCGCCGACGGCGGGGTGCTGGTGCTGGAGGCCGGCTGCCCGCAGGGCCTGGGGCCGGCCGAATATCGGGAGTTCCTGGGCTGGGCATCCCTGGCCCGCCTGGAAAGCCGGCTGCGGGAGGGGGATTACTGCGTCCCGGCCCAGACCGCGCATGCCACCTTGCGCAAAACTGCCCGGATTCGGGTATTATTGGTGAGCCGGCATCTGTCTGCCGAGGACGCCCGCCTGGCGGGGGCGGTGCTTTGTCCGGACCTGGAGCACGCGCTCCACCGGGCCCAGGACCTGCTGGGCGGCAGCCTGCCGGGCGACATCCCGGTCCTCCCCGCAGCCGCCGCCATGCTCATAGAGGTAGCGCACCCCTGATGCAATCTGCCCGCGACCGCCTGCGCTATGCTGAGAATTACCTGGTGCTCGCCCGCCAACAGTTGGAGGGTGATAAGCCAGCGGAGGCCTATGCCTCGTTACGCCGGGCACTCGGCCTGGCCCCAGGGAATGTGGAGGCCCTGCGGGCAATCTCCCGCCTGCTCTACAACGCCAACGATTTCGCCGAGGCAGAGGCCTACCTGCAGCGCTGGCGTGCGGTCAAGGATGACGACCCCGAGGCTTGCCTCCTGCTGGGCAACATCTACCTTAGCACCGAGCGTGCCGGCTTGGCCATGGAGCACTACCGCGAGGCCCGCCGCCTGGGTGACGACAGCCCCGACCTCCTTTTCAACCAGGGCCTGGCTGCCTACTTGGCCTCCGACATGGAGGGCGCCGAGCAGGCTTTTCGGCAGGCGCTTGCGCTGGCTCCAGATTTCGCCCGTGCCCTGGACGGGCTGGGGTGCATTGCCCGCAATCGCGGCCAACTCGAAGCGGCAATCGCCCTCTTCCGGCGGGCAGCGGCCGCCGACCCCACCCTGGTCGAGGCCCTGGAACACCTGGCCCAGGTATACCTCGAGCAGGAGGAGCCTGCCCGGGCCCGGGAGGCGCTTGCCCAGGTGAGTTCCAAGCAGCCGCTTTCTGCCCGGGGCTGGTACCTCTTGGGCGTGGCGCAGATGCGCTGCAAGAACTACCTGGGGGCGATCAACCCGCTTCGCCATGCCGTCAGCCAGGAGCCGGCCCACGAAGACGCCCTGAGTGCGCTGGCCTACTGCTATCACCACACCGGCCAATCGGAGCAGGCGCTGGCAGCGGCGGAGCAGGCGCTCGCCAGGAACCCCGACAGCCCCGACGCCCTGCTGGTGCGCGGCCAGGCGCTCTGGGCACAGGGCCGCCTTGACGAGGCCCACCGGGACCTCGTGCGCGCCCGCCAGTGCGACCCCGATAGCGAGGAGATCGCCACCGCGCTGCACGCACTGCTGCGGGAGGAGCGATGAGGGCCCAACCCACCCGGCGCGAGCGCCGGCGGGCCCGCCGCCTGGCGCTGCTCATCACCGGCGGGGCGCTCGTCTTCGTGCTCGCCGCGGGCTGGTGGATGTGGAGCAATACCGTGGGCTATGTTCCCCCACCCCGCACTCCGCCCAGCCAGGACCAGATCATCCAGGCCCAGGACAAAGTGGAGACCATCCGGCGGCAGGTAATACAGGCCGGCCAGGCCCACAAGGCCAAACCCTTCCGCATGGAAATCAGTGAGGACGAGATCAACGCCTACCTCGCTGGCCGGGCCTCCGCGATCAAGGGCCTGCGGGACGCCCGAGTGGAGATCGCCGCCGGCAACCAGGTGAGCGTGAGCGGCTGGGCGGAGGTCGAGGGGCGGGAGGTGTGGCTGACCGCGGTGGGCACGGTCACGGCCAGCGGCGCCGACCTAACCATCGAGGTGATCGACATCAAGGTGGGCAACGTTTCCCTGCCCGGCTCGGTCCGCGACAAGTACCTGGCCCAGTATGGCCGCCGCCTGGCCCGCATCCCTACCGACCTCCCTGTCACCTCCCTCCAGGTCGCCACCCGGCCGGGCTTGGTGGTCGTGACGGGGGTCACGCAGTAAGTGCTTATCCCGCCGTAGGGAACGCGTGGGCTCTCACCCCGTAGGGCAGGGGTTCATCTCCTGCCCCTTTCGCCTGCTACAAACTCGCGAATGAGCCCTCCCTGAGCACGAGAGCGGGCGAACATCGAGCGCATAGTTCGCGGTCTTAGCATGAGCGCGCGCTTTCGCTCGGAAACAGCGCGAGCCTGCTCCACTACGAAACAGGGACCTTCACCACGGAGAACAGCGAGAACAGAGAGCGGAGCCGGGGTTAGGTCTTGGTTCACCGGTGAACTGGTCTGGTGGTGAACCCGGGGCAGGCGCGCACAACCTCACCTTCTGCGGTCTTGGCTGGGTGGTGACCGTGTGGGTACCGGGCGCACGCACGGTGGCGCTGAGGCGAAAGCGGGTGCAGGCAGCGGCTTGGGCAAGCGCCAATCCGATGCCATTCCCCGTTTTCGCCAAGCGCCACAGGCTACAGGGCAGGCCGTGGCCCACCCTGAAGAGACAGCCCCCTCAGATCTTCTCCACGCTTGGGTCGCCGTGGAGGGTAGGCAGGGGCATGGGACGTACCACGGAGCCGCCGTCCTCATAGGAGGCGATAGCCGCCCAGATGTACTCGAGTGTGGCCAGGGCATCCCGTCCGGAGGCCCGCAGGTGCTCGAGCGGCACGCCGTTGGTGACATCCTCGAGGAAGGCATGGATGCGTAGCGGGAAGGTCTGGCCGAAGTCCTTGATGCCGGTATCCATTACCACCGGCTCGGCCTTGCCCGCGCCCGGCTGGGGGGCTGCCCAGTAGGTGATTTTCTCTATGCAGTTCTCGATGCAGAAAGTGCCCTTACTGCCGGCCACCTCACAGGACCACCAGCCCCCCAGGCCCCAGGCGGCATCGCCGCGGTGGCTGAGCAGGTAGCCCACGGTATCGTTCGCAAAGCGCACGTGCACGCTGTTGACCGAGAGCAGCAGGTCGCCCTTGTTCTTACGGTAGCCGGGCTTGGTGCTGAAGGTCTGGACATGGGTGATGTCGCCACAGAAGTGCCGCATCACGCTGAAGGGATGGGTGAGGAAGGCCTTCATGTGGGCATAGGGCTGGTTGAAGCGGGGGGAAGGACTGAAATTGTACGTCGCCTCACCGCCGTCAAAGCCCATCTTGAAGAGGAGATAGATGGTCTCGCCGATGAGGCCTTCGGCCATGTAGGCCTTGGCTTTTTGGGCGGTGGGAGTGAAGTAGTGGTTGAGGTTGCAGCCCAGGTAGCGTTTGCGCTCGGCAGCGAACTTTACCATCTGCCGCGCCTCCTCAATGTCATTGGAGAGCGGCTTCTCGCACAGCACGTGCTTGCCTGCCTCCAGCGCTTCCATGGTGGGGGTGAAATGCCAGCTGCCGTTCTCATAGCCGCCGGTAGTCACGTCCACGACGTCGAGGTCCTCATTCGCCAGCATATCCGCCAGGGTGTAATAAGGTTTGACGCCAAGGCGCTCGGCCGCCGCGTCGGCCTTCTCCCTGACGACGTCGCAGACCGCCACCAACTCCGCCAACTCGTCGGCCTTGTGGCAATCGGCATGGGTGTTGCCGATACCCCCCATGCCCACGACTCCTACTCGCAACGACATTGCTCCATCCTTTCGTTCAACCGTGTCTGTGCCCGCCGCGGCCACGCCGGACCGCCTGGCTGCGCGCCGGGCCCGTGCTCTCTCGGCGGCATGATACCACTTCCTGCCGCAGGAGCGTAGGGGGGGTAGCGCGGGAAGGGGATGGTGCCAGAGTGAGACTTGCCCCCTTGGCCACCCCGGCTTCGAGGGCAAGGAGCCTGGCACTCAAGAGCGGCCGGGAAGAGGCCGTAGTCCACAGGGGCTGTGGCAGGCCCACCCTGCCGAGCGATTGACGGCGCTACCACGAACCCGACGGGCGGCAGCGCGCCGCCCTGCAACGGGGGAAGAGGCGGCAGCCCGGATGGGAGGGGAGGTTGCCCTGACCGGCGAATAGGTGTTTGCTAAGCAGGCATTCCCTGGGGTATGGCGATGGCAGACTACCGGCGGCAGGCGGACACGAACAGGCATGAGGACGCGATCGCGCGCTTTGTCTCCTGGCTGCGGGGGCACCCCGCCTGGCGCGACCGCATCGTACACCACCGCTACCTCGAGCCCCGGCCGGCACGGTACGACGAGCCGGACCCTCCGCTCCCCCAGCCCTTGCAGCAGACGCTGGCAGATCTCGGGATAGCGCGCCTCTACACCCACCAGGTACAGGCGCTGGCGACGGTGCGCGCGGGCGGGAACCCGGTAATCGTCACCGGCACGGCCAGCGGCAAGACCCTGTGCTACAACCTGCCCACGGTGGAGCGGCTACTCGCCGACCCCCAGGCGCGGGCACTCTACATCTTCCCCACCAAGGCCCTGGCCCAGGACCAGGCGCGGGGGCTGGTGCGGCTTATCTCGGGCACGCCCGAACTCAAGGATCGGGTGAGGGTCGGGGTCTATGACGGCGATACCCCCACCGACACCAGGCGTCGCCTGCGCGACCAGGCCCAGGTGATCCTGACCAACCCCGACATGCTGCACCAGGGGATCCTGCCCTACCACAGCCGCTGGGCCAAGTTCTTCGGCAACCTGCGGCTGGTGGTGGTGGATGAGGTGCACTCATACCGGGGCATTTTTGGCAGCCACGTGGCCAACGTGCTGCGGAGGTTGGAGCGCATTTGCCGGCACTACGAGGCCGAGCCCACGTACATCTGCTGCTCGGCGACCATCGCCAACCCGCAGGAACTGGCAAGCCGGCTGACCGGGCGCAAGATGGACTTGATCGCGGACGACGGCTCGCCACGCGGCGGGCGGCACTTCCTGCTCTGGAATCCCCCGGTGGACTGCGACTGCGGCTGCCTGCATCGGGCCAGCAGCAGTGACGAGGCCACGGACCTGGCGGTGGAATGCATCCGGCGGGGCATCCCCACCATCGCCTTCACCCGCACCCGGATGGTGGCGGAACTGATCCACCACTATGCCTCGGAGCGCCTCGCACGCGAGGAGCCCGACCTCTCCGAGCGCGTCAAGCCCTACCGGGCGGGCTACCTCCCGGAGGAGCGGCGGGAGATCGAGCGGCAACTATTCTCCGGCGAGTTACTGGGGGTGGTGAGCACCAATGCCCTGGAGTTAGGGATAGACGTCGGCGGGCTGGACGCCTCCATCATCGTGGGCTACCCGGGCACGATTGCCTCCACCTGGCAGCAGGCCGGCCGGGCGGGGCGGGGGGCGGGCGAGTCGCTGGTAATCATGGTGGCCTACAACGAGCCGCTGGACCAGTACCTGATGCGCCACCCGGCCTACATCTTCGAGCGCTCGCCCGAGCACGGGATCATCAATCCCGCCAACCCTTACGTGCTGGCGGGGCACCTGCGCTGCGCGGCCTTCGAGTTACCCCTGCGGGAGGAGGACGGCGCATACTTCGGTCCTGAGGCGGCCCCCATCCAGGCCATCCTGGAGGAGGTGGGGCAGGTCAAGCGGTTGGGGCGGGATTACTACTGGTCCTCCACCGACTACCCGGCCGCGCAGACCAGCCTGCGCACGGTCAGCGACAACACCTTCACCATCATGGAACGGAATGCGGGCAACCGGGTGATCGGCGTAGTGGACGCGATCAGCGCGCCAGAACTGGTATACCCGGGTGGCGTCTACTTGCACCAGGGCGAGACCTACCTGGTGCGGGAGTTAGATCTGGAGGGGCGGGCAGCCTACGTCGAGCGCCAGCAACTGGACTACTACACCCAGGCCATCCTGGACAGCAAGATCACCGTGCAGGGTCAGGAGATGGAGAAGCACTGGCCCGGCTGTCGGGTGTGCCACGGCGAGGCCGCGGTGTCCTGGCAGACCACCGGCTACAAGAAGATCAAGTTCTACTCCCTGGACAGCATCGGCTATGGCAGGTTAGACTTACCGCGCCAGAGCCTCGAGACCGCCTCCACGTGGCTGATCCCGGACACGGACCTGCTCGGCGAGGTGCGGCGGCAGGGCCGGGACCCGGTGGAAGGCTTGAACGGCATCCGCAACGTGGCTGTGCACGTGCTCGCCCTGCTGGCCATGTGCGACCGCCAGGACCTGGGCGGGATGGTGGACAGCAGCAATACCGGCAGCCCCACCATCTTCCTTTACGACCGCTATCCAGGCGGGCTGGGGTTCGTGGAGCGGGGCTACGAGTTAGTGGGCGAGTTGTTGGAGGAATGCCTGCGGCTGATCTCGGAATGCGGGTGCCAGGAGGGCTGCCCCTCGTGCACGGGCTCGCCGGTGACCCGGCCTGCCCAGCACGCTGACCCCGACCTGGGACGGGGCTACCCCATCCCGGATAAGGAGGCGGCGCTGGTGATCCTGCACCGGCTGCTGGGAGGCGACTACCTGGCCGCCCCCAGGGCGGCGGCGGAGCCCGACATCCCGGTCACAAGCGAGATCAAGATGCGGGTAAGGCAGGCAAGAAAGCCGCAGATTGGACTGTGAGGGATAGGGTCTGGGGTCTGGGGTCCGGGGTTTAGGGTGAGGGAGGGAAAGAGGCACACATGAGAG